>TARA_B110000483_G_scaffold158549_1_pt1 | contig 27392 bp, 28 predicted proteins | sample TARA_B110000483 | Tara Oceans TARA_B110000483 (sample SAMEA4398176) | marine metagenome | biome: Polar Biome; feature: [SRF] surface water layer (ENVO:00010504); material: water (ENVO:00002006), including particulate matter (ENVO:01000060) such as... | depth 5 m
TACATTCTGAAGATCTATTTTAGATATTTGAAGAAATTTTTTTCTAAATCTGATACCTGCATTATTAACCAAACCGGTTATATTATGATTGTGTTTCTTGGCATGTTTAAATATTTTTTTAACATCACTACTTTTTGTCAAATCTCCATGAAAAATTTTAATATTTTTTATTTTTTTGTAGGGCATCAGATCTGTTTTCGAACGCGTAATGCCATAAACAAAAGCACCATTTTTTAAGGCATTTAAAAGAATTGCCTTTCCTATTCCTTTTCCGACACCTGTTACTAAAATAGTTTTATTTTTAAGTATCATTTAATTTTTTAAAAAAAGTTTCCATTCTTTTTTATTTTTTGAAATATAAAAAAAATCAGAATAAACATTTTTAGTATTATTAGAGCGTAATTTTGTCTCCAAAACATTTTGTAAAGTCTTAGGGTCATGCGCAGAATGCATAATTTTATTTGGGTATAACGGGCTAAGGTTTGGCATGGAATTGTCTAAAAATATAATTATTTTCTTTGATAGTAAATAAAAATCCAATGCGGAAGACGACATGTGTGGAATAATGAAGCAGTATGCGTTATATTTACTTAGTTTTTCTTTATTTAAAATAGTTTTTAAATTTAATTTTTTTGAGATAATAGTCTTATGATTGAATGGGTGTGGAAGATAGAGATAGTTAAAATTAAAATTATTACTAATCTTTTCTAAGCTTTCTACAATTGTTAAATTGATATTATGCAAATAATCTCCAACTATAATAATAGTTTTTTTTAATTTATTATTATTTTTAATTTTTTTGGGCAAGGTATACCTAAGGGGCTCAAGTTTGATTTTTTTTTGCATAGAGAATTCTTTTTTAAATAGTTGAAAAGAAGGCTTACCATTTAAGACAACAAGGTCAGGACGACAATATTTATTATTTTCATTTTTAATATTTTTATATCTAAGATCCCAGAACCTTAATGGAGTATGACAAACTCCAACAATTTTGTGTTTAAACTTTTTTTTCCAAAAAAAGCATAGTGCCCTTTCCCAAGGTTGATTCTCCAATAGATAAAAACATTTTTTTGGACTATTTATAAATTTAATTTTTTTTTCTATTAAAAAAAAATAATAAAGATTGATAAAAATATTAAATAAACCAAAAGAGTTTTTCCAATCCTTTTTTATGAAATGCCACATCGGTAGGTTTTTATAAAAAAATATTTTTTTTGAAAAACAGAGAAAAAACATATTCTTTAAAAAAAGAGTTAACAAGCAGCTGAAAATTTTGCAAATAATTGGAAAATCAATTTGACGGTCTAGATAAGTCTTGTTGAGAAATTGTTTTTCTTTTGATAATTTATTTAGAGTATTAAATTTCTTGCTAGGAATAAAAATATTAACAAAATTACTATAATTATTTTGAAAAACATTATCCCAATACCTGCTGCCCATAACTGACGAGCTTTTTTTAGAAATATTTTCGCTATATGAAAATATTATATTCTTATTGGAAGAAATTTTATTTTTACCACTTAAAGAAATTCTTCTATATAAAAATATTAAAATATTCAGACAAGGTTTTAAAAAAACTATAAGAGAAATTAATTTTTTTAAGGAAATTTTTGAGGAGTTTTTGATCATTTGACTGAATGCTATTTTATTTTTAATACAGTATATTTTAAGAAATCTATTTAAATTTTCATTTTTAGAAAATACTTTTAGTTCATTAATTTTTTTTTTTTTGAGCACTTCGATTAAAGAAAAAACTTTAAGAATTTCTAAAAAATTATTTTTATAAAAACTTTTTTCGACAATAAATGACAAATCACAGTAACTAAAATTTTTATAGAAAGTAAAATAATTTTTTAGTGGCTTTGCAAAAAAATTCGTATTTATTATTTTTTGAAAGTAATCTAGTAAATTTTTTATGCTTGTCGTGGGATTTTTATCTAAATAATTAATAATTGAAAAATATTCTGTCGATCGCTTATTCCATAAGCAAATATCTGGACGTTTTCCTGGAGATGTTTCCAAGTCCCATATTATAATCGTTTTATTTTTTTTGATCATTTGTTTTTAAACTTTTCGATAGGGTTTTTATTTTTTTTTTTAGTAAAGAATATTTTTGATTTGAGTAATATGAGCGACTTTTATAAATCCTAAATAAATCATCAATTTGCTGTATTGATTTTGGACCAAAAAATGCTGAGTCTAAATTTCTATTTTTTTTTACGAACTCGGTTGAAGCTTTCATTAACTCTTCATTCTTAATAGATAAAAAAGATTTTATTTTTTCTATTTTTTTTATCTTTGTGTTGAAGTTTTTTCCATGGAAATATGAGTATCGGAAATCACTCTTCGGAACATTAAAATTATTGCCAAAAGTACTTGTCAATAACCCACTATTGAGTGGCGACCTACTAAAATTAATTTTTTTATATTTTTTGGTTAACTTGATAGCATCTTCCAAATCTGTATTAATTAAATTGTACAAAAAAGAATAGCATTCAAATGTATTTGAAATTAAATATTTCTTTTCTAAAGTTTTTTCACCTATAATTATTCCTGCTGAATTGACGAGACCCTCTTTTTTTATTTTTTCAAAAAAAATTATTAGATTATTATGCTCTATATCGATTTTTGATGGCTTATTGAGAAAAAAAATATCAATTGAATCTACTTTTAATGCTTTCAAAGAATTGTGTATTTGACTTAATAAATATTTTTGTGAAAAGTTTCTTTGATTATTCTTTACAAATCCGGTTTTTGTTGAAATTATTATTTTATTTTTTTTATTACTAGGAAATAACCCCAAAATTTCTTCAGTATCACCGTAACTACTAGCCGTATCAAAACATGTAATATTTTTATCTATGGCAAAATCAATTATATTCTTAATGTCGCTCTTAGAGTAAATAAACTTTTTTTCTTTATAGAGTGAATTATTTAGTTGGGATAAGCCTAGGCTTATTTTTGACAGCCTTTTACCGTTTAACATCATTACTATGTCTAAATATTATTAGTCTTAAGAAAGTGTTTTCTCAAAATTCCATACTCTATCAAATCATTAAATTTTCCATGTAAGCTATATCTTGTAATTAAATAATCATTAAACCAATGTATATACTTCCCTTTAAGATCCGATTGATTCCGGGGTCTGAGATGTAAATCTGAATCTAGTTCTAATTTCATTTATCAAACTCTTTTATTGTATAGGAATTTATTTGTCTGGATCAAATTCTTCATGTTGTGCTTGTCTCGTTACTTTTACGCAAGTTCTACACATATCGTTTTTATACCATTGACCTTTTAAATGTTGGTTTCTTAGTTTGTTCATTTTTTCTGAATTCCAAGCTTGTTCTATTGTATCACCTTTAGACAAATCGCCGATGTAAAAACTTTTGTTATGTTCTCTAACTGGTTTAAGACAGGGTGTAATCTTTCCATTTTCCTCAATTGTTGGTGTTTCCCATGGTGCAAAACAATAAAAAGGCTTGTCATCTTTGTATTTTTCATCGAGCTGCTCCTCTGTTAAATTGCTATCTGGATCTTTTTTTTCAAAAGGCATTACATCCATGCATCTCTGAAAAGTAATGGTATTAATTCCCTCTTTTGACTTCCAGAATTCAAAAAAGTCCTTTTTTTCTTTAAAATTTTCTTTTTGCTCAACAAAGCTAACCCTTACTCTTAAATATGTTGCATTATATTTTTTTTTTAGTTTCAAAAAATTCTCTACATTTTTAATAAGTTTTTCGTATTTGCCTCCAACCCTCAATAGTTCGTACGTCTCTTTCGTATTTGCATCAATTGAAATATTAAGCTTTTTTAAACCATTCTTAATTAATTTTTCTCCATTTTTTTCTGTTAACATTTGGGCATTGGTATGAAGCCAAGTGTCAAAAATGCCTGCTTCTGTAGTTTCTTTTAAAATATCAAAAAATTTAGGATTCATCATGGATTCCGCTTCATGATCCATTTGCATGGAGGGCATTCTATGATCTGAACATTCTTTTAAAATTTTATCCCAAGTACTACTTTTCATATGCTCACTAGATCTTTCGCCGGAATTAACTGTTCTTGGGCAAAAGGGGCACTTTAGATTACAATAATATGTTGGCTCTAATTCTATATTTAAGGGGAATGATCCTAGGTATTTACCTTCACTAGCTTTTTGAAATTTCTCCCTATACTCTAAATATTCTTTCGTTTTGTATATTGGATGTTCTTTCCATGAAGAATCTGTTTCAAACTCTTGGATATTGCTATCCCAATATAAATCTGCATTTTGTTTCATATTTAGAAATCTTTTACTTTTAATAAGTTGTCTGCTTTTATATTATTTTTTGCTTTTTTACCAATAATCTTAGTCCAAAGCATGGGGGAAATTCCAGTTCCTGGTCTTTTTGTAGATATGTTAAGATTGGAAAATACCTCTCCGATACGAATATCTTTTAAAGAAACAATACTTCTACGTGCAAATTTTCTTGACTTTTTTTCAGTATGAATAAAATGTTTCTTTGCTGCCACACCTAAAAGAGAATTGTAATTCTTAATTTGCAAAATTAAATTTTTAGCATCTTTATAATCCATCGAATGATAATGATCATTACCTTTAAGTTTTTTATTAAAAGTAAAATGCTTTTCAATTATTCTAGCTCCTAATTGATATGCAGTTAAACATGATAACATTGATGGATCAGGAAGTGTATGATCAGAATATCCTATTAAATTATTAGGAAGTAATTTTCTTAAAGAGGTGATCATTTTTAAATTAGCATGTTTATTAATTGTTGGATAATTAAGGATACAATGCAAAATTGAGACTTTTTTTGATCCATTTTTTTTTAAAATTTTCAGCGCTGCTTGAATTTCTTTAATTGTAGAGGCACCAGTTGATAAAATTATAGGTTTTTTTGTTGAGGCTATTTTTTTTAATAAGGGAAAATTATTTATATCTGCCGATGCAATTTTAAAAGCCGGAACTAATTTTTTCAAGAAATCTACGCTATCCAAGTCAAAGGGTGTTGATAAAAAATCAATCTTTATTTTTTTACTGTACTCATACAGTTCCAAATAATCTTTTTTACCGAATTTATCCAGGTTTTTAAATAATTTATACTGTGATGTTATTTTTTCTTTTTTAATATCCCAATAGGCTGGAGAATTTTTAATAACTAAATTCTCAGCTTTATAAGTTTGAAACTTTACAGCGTTTAATCCTGATTTTTTTGCCTGAAAAATCATTTTTTTTGCTTGAGTAATCGATGTTTCGTGATTTACGCCTATTTCAGCGATAATATATGGCAACGTTTTATCATTGAGAAGACTCTTGCCAATTTTAAAAAATCTATTTCTGCTCATGTTTTCTTCTAAGTTTGGTATTATGTATTTCAAGATTTTTTATATTTTTAGTCATGTTAGACTCATGCATTCTATATCTATATAATGGAAGCTGAATTCTACCGATTGTATGTTTTTTTAAAAATCTTATTCTTAGGTCTTTTTCTTCATTTAATAAAAATTTTTCATCATACAAACCTACATCTATTAATTGTTGATACCTAAACATTATACCACATGCGATTGGATTAATATTGCAATTTTTTTGATCTAATATGTTTTCTTTTTCGTCAATTAAATAATAATCACAAGCGACAGCATCAAAATCTTTATTTAATTGCAAAAATAAATACAAAACATTTAAATAATTTTCATTTACATAATCATCAGAATCAACTCTAACAATATATGGTGATTTAGATTTTTTAATTGCTAAATTGAGAGAGTGTGGCAATCCTAAATTTTTCTTATTATTAATTATTACTATTTCTTCTTTAAATAACTCTAAAGCATATTTTGTTTTGTCGGTGCTTCCATCGTTAACTGCAATTATTTCGTAAGGAAGGTCAAATTTTTGGTTAAGCACAGATCTAAGACATCTGCCAATATACTTGTCTTGATTGTAAACTGCTATTACGACTGTTAAAATAGGTTTTTTCATTAGCTAAGTGTTTTTCTTATAGATGAGGATATTGTATCTATAATATTTTGATTCATTTTACAAAAAATTGGCAAAGAAACGCATCTCGACAATATTTCACTAGATTTTTTAAATGATTTTGGAGTATTTTTTTTTAATTGCTTAATATGTGTCCATTTTGGAGAAAAATGCCAAGTTAATGCTTCTGGAAGAATTTTGGTGAATATTTTATTTTTGTTTAGTATTTCTCTGCATTTTAAAGCTAATCTTTTGGAAGGGAAAATCACTGTAAATGAATCGCATGAAGGAATTGCCTTATTTGGAATTTCTCTTTGTTGAATTGACCTGTAATTTTTTATTTTTTTCCATATTCTTGAAGCGTTGTTTCTATGTAATTTTAAAATTATATCTATTTTTTTTAATTGGGCAATTCCTATGGCAGCTTGTACTTCATTCATTCTAAAATTAAACCCAGAACTAGTTCTAGTATCCTCCCACCTTGGAAATTTAGGATTGTTTTCATGACCATGATCATGCCAAGCTTTAGCTTTTAAATAGTCTTTTTTATTTTTAAATAAAATCATACCCCCCTCACCTGTTGTAATTGTTTTGGCATAATCAAAACTAAAAGTTCCCATTCTGCCATGAGTACCTAAAAATAAATTATTATATTTAGCTCCTACACCCCAAGCAGTATCTTCTATTAAAGGAATTTTTTTTTTAGAACATATTTTTTTAATTTTGTCTATATGTCCTGGATAACCTAACATATGAACTAAAATAACTGCTTTTGTTTTTTTTGTTATTTTTTTTTCTAGATCAGATGGATCCATATTTAGTGTCTTATCTATTTCTGTACAGATAGGTGTTGCTCCAGACTCTACTATAGCCTCAACCGTTGCTACAAAAGTAAATGATTGAGTGATGATTTCATCTCCCCTTTTTAAATTCAAAACTGATAATGCTACTCTTATAGCTGCAGTTCCAGAAGTGACGCCAAGGGCATATTTAGAATTAAATTTTTTTGCAAACCTATCCTCAAATTCTTTAACTTTAAATATATTATTTCTTTTTTTTTCAAATCCATATCTGTAGAAAACGCAGCCATTATCAAAGATATCTTTAATTTGCTTTAATTCATTTTTTTTATTTATAAGTTCAAAACCTGGCATGGCAATTACATTAAGCTGTATATTTTTTTCATTTCTCTTTTAGATAAAATGCTTTTATAACTTTTACCTAATGCATTTTTTAATGGTTTTGAATGAATTAATGTAGAATTTATTAACTCTTCTAATATATCTTCATTTAGAGCGATGTTTAATTTGGGAATTGTTATTTTTTGTTTTTTGGCCATTTTCCAAAATACTCTATAGTCAGCTGGATAATACTTTTTCATTGCTCTCATTACTATACAATTTCCAATGCAATGCTTAATATTAAACACGACACTTAAAGATGCAGACAAAGGATGGACCAAACCAACCATGCTCATTCCTATTGCTGATCCTCCAAGATATGAGGCTACGGAGAGCTTTTCTAATGAATCTGTGCTTTTTAAATTATTTGAAAAAAAGACTTCCATAACTAGTTTCTTGGACTCTGTAGCTAAAGAATCGCTTAATTCATTTTTAAATTTTCCTCTTAAAGATTCAAAGCTATGAATGTAACTATCCATTGCAGTATAAAAAAATTGATTTTTAGGAACAGTTTTGGACAATAAAGGATCTATGATAATCTCATCAAAAACTGAAAATTTACTATTCATTCCAAGTTTTAAATTTTTCTTCTTATTCATTAACACGCATGTTTTTGAAGTCTCTGCCCCTGTACCAAAAATAGTTGGAATTCCAATCTTATAAACTCCTGGTTTTTTTAACAAATCCCATCCTTGATATTTTTCAGCATTTCCTTTATTTTTTAACAAATTAGAAATTGCTTTTCCAGAATCTAAAGTGCTCCCTCCTCCTATTGCAATAATTTGTTGAGCATTTTCAAATTTTTTTTCTTTTATAAAATTGATTAGATTGTTAATTGAATCAGTTGAAGGTTCATTAGATGTGTTTAAGAAGATGATTAAATTTTTTTTATTGTTTTTAAATAATTTAATTTTATTTTTAAAAAAAAAATCAACTAATATAATATTTTTTTTATATTTTAATTTATCTTTTATTATTTCAAAAAAAATATTTTTACCTTTACATATTTTTTTAACATTAAAAATTTCCATAGCAGTATAAACCTTTTAAATATATTGATAACAAATTTTAGAATAGAATTCCACTATTTATAATTGAGTTTTTTTAAAAAACTATTCCATTGCTCCAAGGGTGCTTTTTAATTAGTAATTTTTTTTAAAACTTTGATAATAAAATCTATATCAGATTTTGTATGAGGAAACCTAATGTGCTCACAAATAATAATATCCTCGCTAAACATTTTTTCTGCAACTGGAGAGATTTTTTTTTTGTAAGATTGTGAAGATGGTAAATTTTCTTTTGCAGTAAAAGGATATCCATTTTTAAATAATTTCTTGTTTTGATATACAGGCTGATGATAGAGTGGTTTGGTATATCCTTCATAAAATTTTACACCCTCTTTGTTTAAAGTGTCAACAAATCTAGATCTAGATACGTTTGTTTTTTTTTTATTAAATAGCATAGGAAACAAATAATAGGTGTTTTTGCATTTTTTTTTACATTTGCAGTTAGAGCATTCCTCTCTACCTTTGAGCGGGGTTAAAAAATTAAAATCTTTTATTTCTTTTCTAAAGTAATTAACCAAAGCAATTCTGGTTTTGTTTAAAAAATTTAATTTTTTTAATTGTATTATTGCTATTGCCGCTGTGAGCTCTGTCATTCGATAGTTAAAACCAGCTATATTAATAATATTTTTATATTTTGCAGGACCTACAACAGCCTCTCCATGATTTCTTATTAACTTTAATCTATAGTCGAGACTTTTAGAGTTTGTAATGCATATCCCACCTTCTCCGCTTTGAATTGTTTTATTAACATTTAAGCTAAATACGCCTATATCTCCAAATGTTCCGACGTATTTTCCTTTAAATTTCGCTCCATGTGCTTGAGCACAGTCTTCAATAATTTTTAGGTTATGTTTTTTTGCTAACTTCAAAATTTTTTGCATATCCGCTGGAAAACCAAATTGATGGACAACTATAATAGCTTTAGTTTTTTTGGATATTAATTTTTTTATAGATTCCACATCGAGGCAACCAGTATTTTTCTCCACATCTGCAAATATGGGAATTGCTCCATAAATCATTGGTGCCATGGCACATGCAGTCATTGTGTATGGAGAAACAATGACCTCATCTCCAAAGCCAATTTCCAAAGCACCGACTGCTGCATATAAACAGGAAGTGGCACTGTTAAAAGAAACTGAGTATTTAATATTATAGTATTTACTCCAATTTTTTTCCAACTGCTTAACATATGGTCCACCTTCAAATGAAAATGGACGGTCAGGCTTGTGAGATCCCTCAAACAAAGAAAGGCTTCCACTTTTTAAAACTTCAGATACGATTTTTATCTCTTCGTGATCAGTAGTAATATTTTCGATCCACTTTTTTCTTTTCGTCGGGCTACGTTTGTTAGTTAAGATTTTTTTATTTTTTAAATTAATAGACATTTAAAATTACCATATTGACTGCATTGATCTACCAATAGTGCTTATATTGTAGTCTTTAATTAGACTCTTATTGTTAGTCTCGAGAAATTTTATAATAATTTTTACTGCATTTTTCATTGGATAAATTTTTTGTTTTTTAAATATATTTTTTTTACTAGATAGAAAAGACTCACCAAGTAAATTAAGTTCTCTTTTTTGTAAGTAAGCGTTTTTTCCAAAATTGTCAATTAACAGTCGAAAGTTTTTAAAATGCAGATCAATATCAAAAATTTGATAAGGATTTTCTGGATATCCCGTAGCAAAAACTAAAGATAAATTTTTTTTAAATTTTAAAATCACATCAAGATTATTCTTGCTATAAAAGGATTTTTTTGACTTAACTTTAATTAATAAATCGTCAAATAAATAATTTAATATGTCCGTTTGATGTGTGGCATTATGCAGCCAACCATTATAGTAAGTGAAATAAACTCTTTGAATAGTCCCAAAAGTATTTTTTTTTATATTTGATTTTAACATTTTAAAATTATCATCAAATCTTCTTGTATGATTTATAATAATTTCAATATTTTTTTTCTTTGCCTCCTTGCTAATTTTATTAAGTTCCACAGAATTTTGAAAACATGGTTTTTCTAAGAAAATAATTCTCGGAAAATATTGTGAATTAATTATAGAGTGACAGGCATTAAAATGAAATTTGTCAGGTGTGCAAATTGAAATTATATCTGGTCTGGTAGATTTTAAAGCTAAATCCAAACTATCAAAAGCTTTTACTTTGTATTTATTTCTAATTTTTAGAATTACACTTTTTTTAATATCAACTATTCCTTTGACATCTACTTTTTTTGACTGGATAAAAGCTCCATAATGTGAGTCTGGATCTAAATTAGAGTTTCCAAAAACAATTTTTCCTCCCCCAACAATTAATGCCTTAAACTTTTTTTTCATTTATTTCTTTAAGTTTTTTCCACCTTCTAAGCACTTTGCTATTTATTTTAGATAATTTTTTATTTTTCTTTAAAAAAGTTAGTATCATACCCAAAGTAAAAAAGTTTACATTTTTCTTAGTAAAATAAGAAAATATTATCTTTATAAATTTAAGATCAATTGGCCTATCAATTTCGAGATAAATGTCTGGATAAAAATATTTTTTTGGAGCTTTTAAATTTTTTAATAAGAATTTTTTTTCATACCTTGTGAAATTGAAACCAACATGCTCTCTTAAGGGATCTACTTTAGGTACAATCTTATCCAATTCTATTAATGAAGATCCTTTGTATACTAATATTTCACTACCAGGAGGGTATGTTGTTTCAAGAGTATTGGAAACAAAATCATATTTATTTTTTTTGAAAAATTTGATAAAATTATCAATAATCATTGGGTCGACTAGAGGCGAGTCACCAAAGCACTCAATATGCAAGTCTGCTTTATATTTTTGAACTACACGAGAAACTCTTTTAAGAACATTTTTTTCAGAACCGCGATATACTTCAACGCCCAATTTTTTTTTACAAAAATTATATAATTCATCATCTTTTTTACTAGTAGTAGTAGCAACAACAATCTTATTAATAAATTGACTTTTTTTTAAACGCTCTATTTGCCACTGAATAATTGGTTTTTTTTCAATTATTTTCAAAACCTTTCCAGGAAATCTTTGCGAGTTCATTCTAGCTTGTATTGACGCGACTATATTCATCAAATTAACTTTTTCTCTAAAAAGGTTTTAACTTTTTTACCCGATCCATTAAAATAGTTTTTAAAAATAATATTATCATTAAATTTTTTATTAAGGATTCTTTTTAAATTTCTTCTTACTAATTTAGTACATTTAATCTTATCTCCTATGAATTTATTATCTGATAATGGTCTGTAGCTAATAATGTCTTTTCTAAATAGGGATAATTCCAATAGTATAATGGACTTAATGCCAATGATAAAATCTGGAAGATTGACGATATCTGAGAAGTTAACTTTTTTTTTGATTATAATATTTTTTTTGGCAAAATGCTTGAATTTTTTAATTTTTTCTTCAGGATGGCATTTTATTACCAAAATATCATTTTTAGACATTGCTGTAATAACATTTTTTATAGTTTGGAACTCATCTGTCTTATATTCCTTAGCCAAATATTTTTGATGTTTTAAAATATTTTCTGAAAGAAAAAAAATTATTTTTTTATTTTGATTTTTAATTTTTTGTGCCCACGGAGAAAGATTTTTTTTTAAATTAGATTTAGATAAATTTTCAAAATGAATATTTCCCATAACAATTAATTTTTTTTTTGGAATTCCTGCTTTAATTGCATCATTGTATGCTATCAAATCGTTAACAAAAATTAAATCTGGTAGAAAAATTTTTTTTTTATAGATAAATCTAGAATAATAATTTGTCCAATGTTCAATAATTGAGATTGTGAAAATTTTCCTGCTTCTGCCTAAACTGATTAATTTTTTATCAATTGAATTGCCAATTGCGGACCCTGTTATTATTAACTTTATTTTCTTTGCTTTCTTTACATCTTTTAGGGACAAATAAGGGATATTTTTTATTAATGATTTCTTATTATCTTCCAAAACCCATGCTTTATTTTTTAAAAATCTATTGAGATTTGATAAATACTTTACGGCACCAGTGTCAGAAGATCCCAATATAACCATTTAAACAAATTTAATTAATTTGATTTTTTTACTTTTTTTTTTATTTTTTAAATAAAAATCGACAATCTTGTTGTTAAATAAATTGTATATTACTCTTAAGTGGTAATCTTTAAAACTATTTGTAAAAAAGGTCTTCCCATTTTTTTTCTGCTTTATAAGATTTAATTTCTCTCCGTTAATAATTTTTAATATAATTTTTTTTAAATCAGCCCTTGCTTTTATTACAACATTTATTGACACATCATGAATGCCCTGTCCTTTAACTAATTGAGGTACACTGTGATGTAATATTGGTCCATCGTCTATTCCAAGAGTAATTTCATGAAAAGTAGCCCCAGCAAAATTAGGCTGTAAGAAATAGAATGGCCAAAATAAAGTAGCTGAGCCTTTGTACCAAGGAGAAAGACCTAAGTGCAAATTTATATTTTTTTTATTAATTACTTTAATTATTTTTTCTTTGAGCAAATCCACTCCAAAGATAAATGTGAAGTCTGGATTGAATTTTTTAATAAAATCTAATGTTTTTTTTGAATTTAAATTATCAGATGTTACTTGATATATATTGTTTCTATTAAATATTTTTTTATAATCTGAATTACCAAAAGCTAAAAGTTCTTTTTTTCTTCTTGTTGTGAAATGCTTCTTCATATTTCTCAAGTCAATTGGTAAAATATTTTTTTTACAAATTTCTGGTATCATCTTTTCTCTCTTCATAAAAATGTACTTACACTCTATGTTATTAAAATTATTAAATAAGTTATTAATATAAATGTGCCTAGGATGAGTTCCAGAAAAAATCAAAAATTTTTTTTTCATTATATTTTTTTAATTAATTTTTTTTTTAGTAATGTTTTGATTAAATTCTCTATGATATTTTTTTTTATTTTTAATTTTTTACATATTTGATTAATAGTAGTTTTTCCATCTAACAAAAAAATTAGCCACAAAATAATTTCTGAAATTGAATATTTTTTTTTAGGAAAAAAAGATCCCCCTATTTCACTATACAAATTGTACTTATTAAGCATAGGTTCGCAATATTTTATATTATTCTCGTAAAGATCTATCTTTTCTACTATGCTTATTATCTGTTTATAAACGCTCAAGGATTTAAGAATATTTTTTGGTTTTACAAAACTTAAATTGTCTGCTGAAGTGTGGTATTCACTAAAATTATAGTACTTATTTTTAAAAATTGATGCAATATTAATCCTAAAACCTAAGGAAGAATACTGTCTCTCATCGCTTCCATTAATATCAAAATTATATTTTTTGACTTTAATTTTTTTTTTTATAAAAAAGTTTTTAATAAGATCGTTTAAAAAATGAGACTTGTCCCAAGTTTCTTTATATGAAAAACTGTCAGGTCCTCCCACACATGTTATCACGAATCCAAATATTATTTTTTTTTTAATAATTTCTTTTTTTAAATGTAAATAAGATATTGCACCTATGGTTTCGGGTAAAAAAACTATTCTATAAGACCAATTTAATTTTTTTAAACTATTAAGAAACTTTGCTAATAATAATGTCATAACTACTCCACTAAGATTATCGTTGGCTAATGATGGATGGCATATATAAGTTGAGATTAAAATCTCTTTTTTTGATTTTCCTTTTATTAACAATTCTCCTATATTAAGCCTTCCCCTTTTAAATTCAGATTTAATTACTACTCTTAATTTTTTATGCGTTGACAAATGTATGTATTGATTTTTTGTGACGCAAAAACCCCAATCTTTTTTGTAATACATCGTTCTGTACGGTATTGAACTTTTTAAAGTTTTTGAATAATTTAATTTTTTACTTAGATCTTTAAACGAAAGTACTCTGTCAACTTTTGAACTATTTGTTGCTACGTGTAAGTTATTTATTTTAAAATCTATAATTTTATTTCCATCTAAATCTGAAATAAAACCATCTTTTATTTCCCATTCATTTGGGACAGTCCAATCAAAAACTTTTTTTCCACTATTAATTGATAATATTTTTATAGGTATTTTTTTTTTTATAATTTTTAAAGTTTCGTGATTTTGTTTAGATACAAGTCCTCTGTTCAGCGGAAATAGTTTTTTCAAAAGACTTTCTATTTCTTTATATTTTTTCATATCCTCTTTAATATTAGCTCTATTCACTTATTCATAAAAAAATATTGTTGTAATGAGATTTTCATTTTAGATTTTAATAATTGTGTCACAATATTTAATCAAATTTGAACTATGTGTGACTATAATTTTAATTTTGATATTTTTAATTTTTTTTAACATTTTAAATATTTTAATTTCATTTTTAACATCTAAAGCATTAGTTGGCTCATCCATAATTAATATTTTAGGATTAAAGTATAACGCTCTGGCTATTGCAACTCTTTGTAATTGACCACCTGAAAGGTTATTCATTTTTGGATTTAAATTTGAATATATCTTGAGTTTTCTTTTGTTAACTACCTTCAAAAGATCTACTTGTTTCAGTGCTTTGTGGACCTTAGCATCGTCAATCTCATCTTCTTCACATCCAAAGGCAATATTTCTTCTAATTTGATCATTTATTAAAACTGTTGTCTGTGGAACATAGCCTAATAGCGCTTGCCAACTCTGAATATTATTAAAAATGTTTTTATTATTTAATTTAATTGATCCTCCAGTAGGAGAGTATAAACCAAGCAAAACTTTTAAAAATGTAGTTTTTCCAGCACCGGATTCTCCTGTTATTCCTATAATTTTGTCTTTACTAATTTTAAAATTTAAATTTTCAAAAATATTAATTTTATTATAGCCAAATTTTAAATTTTGAATTTCGAATAAAAAGTTTTTTTCCAAATCTAATAAATTAGATTTTTTTACTATATTTTTTTTTATTATATTTCTTATTTTCAAAATTTGAATACACTGATTGCATGGTGCCTCTACTCTTTTGGTTAATATTAATGAAGTTGTTAGTGAATTGAACAATGGTATTAACCTTATTATACAAACTCCTATAATTGAAAGCACCACAATAACCTCATCTATGGTATTTAAATTTTTTGATAACACCAGTATAGTACTTGATAGTATTAAAATACCGGAAACCTCTAGAAGAATTTTTGGTATCTTTCCAATAAAATTAATCTTAAAAGTTAAATGTTCTTTCTTTTTAGTAATATCAGAAAATTTATCATCAAAAAAAAACTCTTTATTATAAATTTTTAGAAGGTCTGATAAGTGAAAGCTATCATTAATTATTTTAAATTGATCGTGAGTAAAATTTTGAATTTTTTCCCCAATATTTTTAAGATTAGTATTTATGAGTTTAAAAAAAGAATATGTGATTAAAGTAAAGGCCATCATTACAATTATAGTCTTGTATGGAACCGAAATAATTAGAAATAAGCAAATAAAAATTAAAACAAAAAATTCTCTAAAAATATTAATTATAAAACTAAAGTAATTGGCATAATGCTGCCCAGATTCTATTACAATCGATGATATTTTGGAATGATGAAAGAATTGAAGTGAAGAATTTAAATTCTGAGAAACTTTTTTAAATAACAAAGATTTTATTTTAAAGTTAATTTTTTCGATAAATTTATTTTCTAAGAAATATACAAATAGTAAATATAAATTTTTTAAAACGAATGTCGTAATAACTAGTAATACTAATTGAAAAATTGAAAATTTGCTAAAGTATTGAATAAAAAAAATTTGACTATCGGAATTTTTTAATACAAGAGAGGAAAATAGTAAAGGAACAGACCCTAAGCTTAAAATTTCAAGAAATACAGAAAAAAAAGATAATAAAATTAAAAAAAAAAAGTTTTTAGATAGCTTATTTTTTTTAAGAAAAAAAAAAGAAAATCTTAGTATATTTTTACTTAACATGCATTTTCAAAAAATTTTTTAAAATAGTACTAATTAATATTTTATTTTTTTTAAACATAACTTTTAATTTAAAATTTTTTTGAAACTGAAATTGTGTTTTCATATCATTTAAAAAATCTAATAATCATTTTTAATTGAGACATTCAATTTTTTCATAAGATCGATGAATATTGTATTGCCTGGATCATAATTCATAATATGCTCTTTATATTTGGTAACTGTATTTTTCCAAACCAGCTCTGAACTATTAAGTGCAAAGTCCATCACTCTGTCAAACTCTTGTTTCGTTGTTTCATCTGTCCAAAATTCTCCTTTTTTATCAAGTTCTTCACCGCCTTGGTTGCAATACCAGTCTTTATCTGTTGTAAATTCGAATCTTGATCCAAAAATAGCTGATCTTTTGCCCATAGCAACCCCTTCATACCCAAGTGAGGAATCAATAGATATCACTAGATCGGAGTTTTTAACGAAGAAATAGTTGCTAAAAGTGTTCAACTGTCTTTCCAGTGCCCAACCATGATCAGAACCAAGAATGTCTTTATAAAATGTATATTCTTTATCATAGTCTTTAAGATTGTTTGAGCAACTTAGAATTGTCAAGGGAGTTTTTTTTGCTAACGAATGATTTAGAATCATTGGCAGAATTCGTATTTCTGGTTCGTAAAGATCAGGACCGGCCAATTCAATATTTTCTAAGTAATCATTTCTAAATTGAGATATAAATGCATATCCCTTTTTATTCTTTCTATTGTTTTCAGCTGAAATTTTTTTACTTATATAATTAAGTTTAAAAGAGCCAATTGCCAAATATTTCCCTTTTAGATAATTTAAATAACGATTTCCTATTATGTGATCAAACACTAACATATAATCAACTATATTTTTTTCATTAGGTGGCGACAGTGGCTTACTATCTCTATTTCCATTTTGTATAAAGATAGTTACAATTCCAGGATTATCTCTCTTGATACGATGGAACAAAACTGTGTTATCAATAAAAGTGATTGCAATTTTCGGCTTGGTAAATTTAATGTAAGCATTAATGTAACCTCTAAAATTAAAATTAAATGATAAAAACGATCTTATTAAAGACCATATATTTATACTTTCAAATCTAGTGTTTAATGTATTACAAGCGTCATTTTTTAGATATTTTAAAAGAATGTCACTACCTTCTTTGTCAACTATTAGAATTGGCTTGTGACTAGGAATTGAAAAATCTTTTCTGCAATTAATTAATAAGTTTATCTTTTTAATTAAATTAAAAAAATTTAAACTAATCATGTAATATCTATTTTTTTATTTTTATTTAGGTAATTTACGTAAGATTTGGCCTTGAGAAAATCATCAGCAGTATCTATATCTATACTTTCAAAACTTGAGTCGCATATACTTGCTAACGCACTTTTGGGAACTAGGGTCTTTTCTTTGAAAAGTTCCTTGGGAGTAATTAAATATCCCAGTCCATTAACTCTATACAAATTTTTTAATTTTTGAGACATTTTAGTGTAAGCTTTAAAAGAATCTAATGGTTTAATGAAACCTTTTTTAATTTCCAACATCCACTCTGGATGTTCCTCTACCTTTGACACAGAAACAACAGAGTTTTTCATTTTATTTTTTTTAAAGATGTTAATCATTTTTTTAATTGTTTCAATCTTCCTCAATGGAGAGGTGGGCTGAAAAACAAATATTCCGTCTACAGGCTTTTGATAAACTTTGCATGCATGCATAGTGACTTTGTATGGGTGAATACCATCTGAAGACAAAGACTCAGGACGTAGAACTGAAATAAAATTTTTATATTTTTTTGCTATGTTTAATATTCTGTTGTCATTAGAACTTACTATTGTATCTGTAAACAAATTACACGTTTTCAACAAATCGAACGTATGATTAATTAATTTTTTTTTATTTAAATAAATTAAATTCTTATTTTTAAGTCGTTTTGATCCTTTTCTTGCTAGTATTACTGCTAAAATTTTCATTAAGAAAGACTATAAAATTTATTCAATATTTCAATACCTTGGTAATAACTTTTCTCAGGATGAAATTGTACACCTAAAATATTTTTATCTTGGACTGAGCAATTAATATAATGTTTACCAATTTGATATTTAGATGAGACTGTATTTTTGCTTAATGGCAGACACTCAAAAGAATGCGTAAAATACATGTATTCATTATTAAATTTTTTTAATAACCTATTTTTTTTTTGAACCTGGATTTTAAACCACCCCACGTTAGGAGTATTTACATTCTTTAAATTAATTTTTTTAACAACACCTGGGATTAAGCCAAGTCCTTCAAACCTTCCAAATTCTTCACTCGCATCAAACAACAATTGCATTCCCAAGCATATTCCAAGCAACGGCTTGCCACTTTTTGCGAAATTTTTTAATACAATATCCATTTTTGTTTTATGCAGTAAAGTCATGGCAGAAGAAAAAGAACCAACTCCAGGTAAAATTAGGTGGGAGCAATTATTAATAATTCTAGTCTTATTGGTAATAATAGAATTAATTTTTAAAAATTTTAATGCTCTTTGGATCGAAAGTGTATTGCCAATGCCGTAATCAATTATTGCTACTTTTTTTTTCATATTAACCTAACATTTATTTTCTGTTTAAAAATAGCTTTTTTAATTTCATCAATCTTTAAGTCCCGATAATGCAAAGCTGAGGATGTGCTGATTCCCTCTATATTTTTAATTTTTAAAAGTTTTTCTATATGCTCTATGTTACCTAGACCTCCTCCAATCACCAAGGGTACTTTGATTGATTCAGATATTGCTTTGGCTAAATCATAATCGAATCCTCTTTTAGTACCGTCCTGATCAATGGAATTTACATGTATTTCACCAGCTCCTAATTTCTCAGCAAGCTTAGCCCACAATATTGCATCTAAAAATTTTTTTTCACGCCCTTTATCAGTAAATACTAGCCATTTATTCTTTGAAATTTTTTTTGCATTAATTGAAATAATCAGGGCTTGGCTGCCAAATTCTCTCGAAATTTTTGAAATAATGGATTTATCCTCGACTGCTGCTGTATTGATTGCAACTTTATCGGCTCCGCTTTTTAAAGCATTTCTTACATCTGTTATATTTTTTAATCCTCCTGAGAGTGTGACTGGAATAAAAATTTTTTTGGTACAATTTTTTAAGAATTCTAATGCAGTACTTCGTCCAAATAAACTTGCATTAACATCATTGATAATTAGCTCATCTGCACCATCAAAAAAATATTTTTCTGCTAATTTATTGGCTTTGCCAACAACTCTCATGCCCTCGAAATTAATACCCTTTATCACATCTTTGGATTTAATATCTATTTTGGCTATTACTCTAAAAGTTTTTTTCATAGAAATTTTTATTTAAAAACAGTATTTTTAAGTACCCATTCATTATTACTTTTTTTCCACAAATGAGGAGATCTCCAGCTATCTATTATTTTGTTAAATTCAGCTTCTTTTATATTGCAGTATTTCAAAAGTGTTTTGTAAAATTTTTTAGGAAATTCACCGTCATATTTTTTTACTAAATAGATAGCCTCCTCTCTAGAAATTTTTTGATCCCTTACTTCATGAGCTGCATCGCTTGTTGCTCTTCCTATTCCAAATTTTATGTACATTAAATAATAATGAAATCCATCAATTTCATCATCTAAACTAGCATACTTTGAAAAAGTTCCTTCTGTTCTATCATCATTAACTTTAAAGCCTGTGTGTTTTTGGCAATAATAAAAATTTTCCTGTGGGTCCCAAAACTTGTAGTAGCCAAAAAAATACATCTTAGTTTTATTTTTCGTAACTTCCCTGATTGCTGGAGCGCTATATTCTTTCAAATGATCCTTTGAAATATTGTATTTTTCCAATGATTCAGGTGGCATTTTTGAAAAAAAATGTTTTTTTCTACTTTTAAAATCATTGTATGGTTTAAATGCATAGGTCATATCTCCCCCGTACTCTGCCTCCGCATTCTCTCCATACATTAATATCGATATGTTATTTTCTACAGCAATTTTTACTGGGTAGTTATATTGGCCATAAATAAATGGTTGAAATGGATCCCCTATAACATTCAAAGATAAAGATGTTAACTTTCTAAGGATAATTGGATTTGGTTTTCCCATAATATGGTCGAAATTTCCAAGTTTTATAAAATTTTTTAAATTAATCTTTCCAATTTTGCTAGGAATAATAGGACTCCACGTTACACAGAGAGGGTTCATTCCGTATTTAAATTTAAGCTGATGAGCTACCCAACTTCCATCTTTTCCTCCGCTGCATGGTACAATAATATCATGCTTGTTTGTTTTGCTTCGATGCTTATCTAATAGCCTCAAGAGTTCTTCTTCTCTTTTGTTCCAATCTATTTTTTTTCTTTTAAAAACAGCAAACTGACACGCTGAGCAAACTCCTTCTTTATTAAAAGTAATTCTTGGTCTTTGATTGGATATGACACATTTTTTACAGAACAAAACTTTTTTGGGTAAATTGTATAGCTTTAAAGTATTCTTTTTTTTTATAATCATCTTAATTTATTTCAGGAAATTACAAATATATATTCTTTAATGTATTATAATCCGACTCATACATTTTAGATATCAAATCATCGATGTGCATTTTTGCTTTCCAATTAAGTATTTTTTTTGCTTTTCTAGGGTCGCATAGAAGAGTGTCTACCTCTGAAGGCCTAAAAAAAAATTTTTCTACCCTAACGAGAGTTTTATTATTTTCTTTATTTACACCAACTTCATTTATACCCTTACCTTTCCAGACAATATTAATGCCAGATATTTTAAAGGTTTTTTCTATAAAATATCGTACAGAAAAATTCCTTCCTGTTCCTATGGCAAATTCTTCTGCTTTGCTTTGTTGAAGCATCAAATGCATTGCTTCTACATATTCCTTTGCATAACCCCAATCTCGTTTTGCATCAAGATTTCCTATATAAAGACATTTATCTAATCCCAATTTAATTCTAGCAACTGCTAATGTTATTTTTCGTGTGATAAATGTTTTTCCTCTTCGTGGAGATTCATGATTAAATAAAATTCCATTACAGGCAAATAAACCATAAGATTCTCTAAAATTTATAGTTATAAGATGAGAATATAATTTGGATATTGCATATGGCGATCTAGGATTAAATGGTGTTTTTTCATTTTGCCTAGTCTCAAGCACTTTTCCATATAGTTCGCTGGTAGATGCGTTGTAAAAACGACATGATGGCAAAAATGCTTTCATAATCTCTAGTATTTTAATTGATCCCATTGCATTTACATAAGTAGTGTATTCTGGAACATGAAATGAGGTGTGAACATGAGATTGTGCTGATAAATGATAAATTTCATCAAACTTGAATTTATTTGCTATATTAACTAAACTAGTAGTGTCTGTAATGTCTCCATAATGCAAGAAGAAGGATTTGGTAAAATCTTTTGATTCTATAATGTGATCCACGTTTTGTGTGTTTTCTTGGCTATTTTTTCTTCTTAACCCGTGAACCTCATAGTTTTTACTTAATAAATAATCAGCTAAATACGAACCATCTTGGCCAGTCACACCTGTAATAAATGCTTTTTTTCTTTTCATTATAAATTAATTAGATTCATGATTTTATTAACAATATATTTCTGTTGCATAAAAGATATACCTGAAGAAGGCAAACATATTCCCTTAAAACCTATTTTTTCTGAGTTTTTAAAAGATCCATTTCCAAAGTCTTTGTATATATTCATTAGGTGTAAGGGATAAAAAGTTGGGCTTACTTCAATACCATTTTCTAACAACTTTATTATAAGCTTATCCCTATTTATTTTTTTTTTAACAATTACATAATAAAGCCAATAAGAATTTGTCGACCAGTTATTGGATGGAATTTTATAAAAATAATCATCACTCAGTAACTTGTTGTAATTATCAAAAATTTTTTTTCTAATATTTATTATTTTTTTTATCTTTTTAAGTTGCGAGTATCCAATGGCGGCCTGAATATTGGTTAATCTATAATTTGAGCCTACGACTTCGTGGAAATACTTTCTTTTATTCGACATTCCATGATTTTTAATAAGTAGGGCTTTTTCAAAGATTTTTTTTTTCTTAAAAACAACCATCCCCCCTTCTCCGGTTGTAATTGACTTATTGGCAAAAAAACTATGGCAAGAACAATCTCCATCCAGCCCAACAGTTTTCTTTTTATACCTGGAGCCAAGAGCTTCAGCGCAATCTTCAATAATTAAGATTTTTTTTTGATTACTAAACTTTTTTATTTCGTCAATGTAACATGGCTGTCCATAAATATGTACCAGCATTATTGCTTTAGTTTTTTTGGTAATTTTTTTTTTTATTTCGCTTAATTTTATAGTCCAGTTCTCATCTTCAACGTCTGCCAAAACTGGTGTTACACCACAATTAATGACTGCATTAATGCTTGCAGCAAATGTAAAATTTGGAACGATGATCTCATCTCCAGGTTTTATTCCCAAAGATTTTATTCCAAGCTCTAAAGCAGTAGTTCCATTAGAAACAGAAACTGCATAACCACCTCCTAAAAATTTTTCAAATTTTCTTTCAAATTTTTTAACATATGGTCCTTTAGAGGATATCCAACCTGACTTTAAGGCCTTATTTGCAATATAGATATCATCATTTTCTATTAATGGTTTTGCAATAGGAATCTTTATCATAAATTTTTTAAAAACTAATATATACCCATATTATAATTTATCATTCTATCCAATCATATCATTTGTTAAATTTAATAGCCTTAAAAGCTCTGAAAATTTTGCATTGTAAACTTCAATGGAAACATATTTTTTCTTCTTATCAATATACTTCCAGAACCATGAATTTTTATTAAAGGGTTTGTTTGAGTCTTTTTTTCCATCATTATCGCTAAGATGATAGCCAAATGTTCTATAATTACATTCTGCAAACATTCTAATTGGATTAAAATTTAAGGTCTTTGCAGAAACCTTTAAATGGGCAACATCTAGCAGAAGTCCAACATTGTTAGGAAGTAAGTCAATAATTTGTTTGCATTCTTCTGGGCTTGTCATCAAAAAAGGATTTTCTCCAAATTCGCGTAAATTGTTCTGAGTAACCACATTATTTTCTATCATTAGTTTAATACCATTTTTTTTAGCAATTTTTGATATAGCTTTAACTCTTTTTATAAAAATATTGATACAGGAATCTCGAGAATTTAATTCTTTTCTTTTAATTTTTCTACCTAGATCTTTATGAAAAATATCACACAAAAACCCAGCATGAAAACTATAATAGGTAGAGTTAATTTTTTTAGAAAAATTTATTCCATTTAAAATCATATCTAAACTAAGTTCGTAAATTTTTTTATCAAAAGATGCTAAATTTAGAACAAATGGTTTTTTGGGTGGTGGAAAATAGTTATGAGCACTAAAATTAAAATCTTTTTTAACTTTGATTAAATTTTTAATTAAATTTGGTTTATAAGAGCCTCCAGAAAGTTCTACATTAACTATACCATGTTTTTGGAAATTTTTAATTACTAAATCCGTCGTCTCATTGAAAAAACCACCTGTTGAAATATATACAGTCATATTTTATTTTAAATCTTTTAATGTAGGCTGATAATTTTTTTTTAAGTTTTTTTTTATTTTTTTACCCAAAATTAAGCTTAATTTGTTATAATACAAACCTGTTCCAGGTCTTTTGAGATTTAAATCCTTTTTTTTTAGAATTGTATTTTTAGATAAATCTTTATTTAAAGTAAGGCTTTTTCTAGAAACAAGAGACATCAATCTTTCTTCTTTTTGGCATTTTTTTTGATCAGTGCCCAGTATCAATTTGGATTTCATTACTTCCTCCACTAGCAGTAAGAATTCATTAGGCAAAACTGATGCCTCCTGATCAGGACCTTTTAATTTTCTATTAGTTGTAAAGTGCTTCTCGATTATACTAGCTCCTAGAGCATAACTTAAAACTGCTGCATGAGGTCCAATACTATGATCAGAAAATCCAACTTCACAATCGAATAAAAGTTTTAATTTAGGAATTACATTAATATTTAAAGAATCGTAAGAACAAGGGTAGTTTGAAACGCAATGAAGCAAGGCAATATTTTTATTTTTATATTTTTTGTAAATTTGAACACATTCTTTTATCTCTCTCATACTTGCCATGCCAACTGAAATTAAAACAGTTTTTTTCTTTCTGGCTAAATATTCATGCATCTCAAGATCTACTAGATCTGCAGATGCAGTTTTGTATGTATTGCAGCCCATTTTGTCTAGAAATTTAGCATCATCGATCCCATATGGCGTCGAAATAAAATCAATTTTGTTTTTTTTACAAAAATTATATAATTGGTAGTGCATTCTCTCCGTTAGTTCTAAAGATTTAATCATTTCATAATGACTTTCTTTTGATGATGTATTCCTCATCTGATATAATACTTTTGGTGTTTTGGGAGACACTAGATTGTCGGCTTTAAATGTCTGAAATTTTACCGCGTTAGCTTTGCTTGACTTGGCAGCTAATATCATTTTTTTAGCAAGTTCGAGACTCCCATTATGGTTTACTCCTATCTCTGCTATAAAGTAGGGAAAACCCTCTTTAGAAAATAACTTACATAAATTACTTTGATTCTTTTTCATTATGCTTGGATTATCTAATCAAATAAAATTATATTCTATTAAAATTATCTCTTACAATTATTTATTAATATACAAACCTTAAAAAAAATAATTTAATCTATATAAATCTTTATGCAAGAATATTTGATCTAATAAATTTTTCAATGTATAAATTAAATTAATTAACCTTTTCTTCTCTAATAATAAATTTTAAAATAAAGATTTAGATGCTCCACCGTCAATAGGTATGGAAATTCCATTTAAGTAACTTGAATTATTAGAGGCGAGAAAAAGTATTGTTTGAATAAATTCGTCTGTATTTGCAATGTATCCAACGGGTACCAATTTAGAAAGTTTATTTATTTCACTTTTGATATTCGTTTTACTAGATTGACCCTCAATTAAGCTGATTAATCTATCTGTTAAACAACCACCAGTTAAAATAGTATTAACTGTAATGCCAAATTGTGCCACTTCAATAGACAATGTTTTTGAAAATGATGCAAGCGCAGCTCTTGTTACATTTGATAAAACCATATTTTTAGATGGCTCTTTTGCTGTTACAGATGTGAGGTTGATTATTCTTCCCCATTTTTTTGATTTCATTCCTGGAATGACTGACTTACTAAATTTTAAAGCACTTAGAAAATTTATATTTAAAGCCCTTGACCAATCTTTATTTGATGTTTCAAGAAATAATCTTGGTGGAGGACCTCCAGAATTATTGACTAAAATATCAATGTTTTTATGAAAATATTTATTAACCTTATTTACAATTAACTTTTCTTTGTTTGTCTGGTTTAAATCATGTTTAAAAATAAATAATTTTTTTTCGAAGATATAATTTTTTAGTTTTTTTTTAAGAATTTCATGATTTTTTCTATTACGACTGAATGTTGCAACATTTGCTCCGCAATCTAAAAATGACTTGGTTAATTCAAAGCCAATACCTTTGGTGCCAGCAGTAATCAGAATTGTTTTTCCCTTAAAGTCAAATTTTACATTATTCATAAAGTCTTTATATTTTTTTTAATATTAAAAATAATTTTATTTAAATCTTTTAGTTTTATAGCGTGCTTATCATCAGGAAATATTACGTTGTTATTATTTGATTTGATATAAAAAAAAATAGCAATAGGTAAATAAAAAACACTATTGGGAATCGTGTCAGTAAAATTACTATGATTACCATATGAAACAGGTAGATTAAATTCTCTTTTAAGAAAATTAATTCTATTTAAATTTATTGCTAAATTGTTACTTTTCAAATTGGTGTGAATCAGACTTATATTTTTAGATTTTACCTTTTTTATTATTTTTTTTATTTTACTTAAGGAAGGATCTAGTCCGGTAGATATAAAAATCTTTTTAATTTTTTTTTCGACACAATGCTGAATCAGTTTTAAATTTGTGGAGTCTTTTGATAATATTTTAACAAAATTTATACCGTTTTTTTGGAATTGTGATATCAAATGAATATCATCTGAAGCTATTCCAACATATTTAAATTTTCTCCTAGATTGCTTTATAAAATTTTTTAAAATTTTGTTATCTAAAAAAAGATTTTTATATTTACCTTGATAGAATTTTTTTTTGAGAACTTGTATACTGATCCCTTCAACACCTGTTTTTGCTGCCTCATTTACATAATTTTTTAAAATATGCTCTTTCCCAAGATGATTTAATCCAATTTCTGCAATAATTATCGGTTTATATTTTTTTTTTATATTCAGGAAGTCTATATTGATACTCTTATTTTTTATAATCATTATTAAATTTTCAAATCTGATAATTTTTTTATAAATGTATTTTTATATTTTGCTAATTTTCTTGGTGGAAAAATCATTGCTTTAATGAAGTTTTCTTTTTTTTTATTACTCCAGTTTTTTTTGATTATTCCATCATGAGGTGCTCCTCGTTTATAGTATAACCCTATACCTTTCTGTTTGGTTCCAATAAATTTTTTTAAAACTAATTTTAATGCTTCTTCAAAATATTTAATCGATTCAAACATAACTCTATAATAAAGAGTAGATTGCAAATCATAGGGTTTAATATTAATTTTTTTCTGTAAAATTATATTTCCAGTATCAAAATTTTGATCCATATAATGAAAAGAAAAACCAGTATTTTTTTCATTATTTACCATTGCCCATGTGAGACTACTGCATCCTCTGTATTTGGGAAGTAATGAGGGGTGTAAATTAAATGGTTTAAATTTGGAGAGATTCAATACTTCTATTGGAATTTTGAATTTATAAAAAATACTAATAATTAAATCTGGCTTAAAAGGCATATTACTTTTACAGATTTTTTCTGTAGTGAAATTTATCTTTTTTTTTTTACAATAAGAAACTAAATCCGACTCAAAAAAATTAGATTTGTGAGTATAGACAAAAATTTTATTTTTTTTTTTTAATAGATATTCTAAAGCTTTACAGCCTACCCAATTATAGCCGCATAAAATAATTTTTTTAGATGTCATTTTTAAAATTTTATAATTAATAACCTATATAGGCAATTTTTTTTATGGGACAAAATTAGTTCTTATCATCATTAATTTGAGAAAATATTTAATCTAAAAAATTTTTCAGTGCATAAATCAAGCCAATTGAGCTATTAGTACTG
>TARA_B110000483_G_scaffold218363_1_pt1 | contig 27248 bp, 24 predicted proteins | sample TARA_B110000483 | Tara Oceans TARA_B110000483 (sample SAMEA4398176) | marine metagenome | biome: Polar Biome; feature: [SRF] surface water layer (ENVO:00010504); material: water (ENVO:00002006), including particulate matter (ENVO:01000060) such as... | depth 5 m
CTGCTTCGGTTTCGTCTTGAAGGTAGGTGTAATTATCGATGTCATTGTTATATAGCGATACAGAGCCAAAGAATCCGCCCCCTTCATAATCTAAAGTCAGTTCCATATTGTTAGAACGCTCGTTATCCAAGCTAGGATTACCTACCTCATACCTTGCGGTAGCCAGGTGTGGGCCGTTCATAAACAATTCAACTGTTGCGGGCGTTTTCTCTACGCTTGCCAAGTTAAGGGTTGTAAAGAATTGCTCGTTGATCTGACGATCTATTTGAAAAGCAACACTGGTAGCCGAGCTGTCAGTGTCAAAATACTGAACTTCTAACTCTTCTTCGTGGCCCTCTTCCTCTTCATGTTCGTCTTCATCGTGGCCATGTTCTTCTTCAGAGCTGACCGAACCTTTTCGGTCTACCCAGTCGTTTCTTATGGCAAAACTCATGCCAAATCCACCAACATCTCTACTGGCATAATAACCCAGGGTCAATTCATCGCTTTCTGTGGGGTCCATAAAAGCTTCCTCGCCAACAATTGCTGTTTCTTCAGAAACCATTTCGATGGCAACTTTTTGCATCAGGATGGCGCCAGAGAAATCGAATATTGCACCATATTCCTGGGCTTCATTCGTAAACGCCGTTGGACCTTCTTCGTGATGCTCACCCTCTTCCTCTTCCTCTTCCTCTTCGTCGTCATGCGCTTCCTCGGCATGTGCCTCTACTAACGAATAGTCAGTGTCACGGAAATAGAAATTTATATTTTTCACAAAGCTATTATTTGGTCTAAAAGAACCTTCAAAATTGATGACGTCAGAATCTGTCGAAGCGAAAATCCTTTCGCCCTCGTGCTCGTCGCCCTCTTCTCCATGTTCCTCATGGCCTTCTCCATGAAACGGCACGCCATAAACGCTCTCATTGGTAGCAAAGGAAAGCCCTACGTATCCCCAATCTTGGACCTTTGAAATTCCTACCCGCGTTTTTTTGGAGGCATGGTCAGAATTTTGCAGCACCCCTACTAGTTCCTCTTCATGTTCGTCTTCGTATTCATCCTCGTGCTCGCCATCATGTTCTTCCTCAGAATGTAAAATGGCGCCATTTGGAATCTCAAAATTTTCGAATTCAGCGTTTTTATGGGAAGCACTAAAGTTAAAACCAGCCACGTTACTTTCAACAGCTATGAATTCTGCCTGACCGTCATTTACGCTTTGTGTCTCCAAACCAAGTTGGGCCTTGGTCTCACCAATGTCAGTACGTGCAATGGTAGAATCCACAACGTTCACAATTCCGCCAATGGCGCCGTTTGCATAAAGCAATGATGCGGGCCCCTTAATAATTTCGATTTGACCGACGTTGTACAAGTCAATATCGTAATTGTGATCAGCTCCTAGACCAGAAACGTCTCTCGACTGCGCACCATTTAGCAAAACCTTAACTCGATCGCCAGTTAATCCACGGATTGTTGGTCGACTCACAGCACCGCCGAAATCTGTAACAGACATGCCTAGATAATCATCTAGTACGTTTCCGAGACCAGCTGTAGCGCCGCGGGCTAACGATTCTCCGCTCAGGACAATGGCATTTCCGGACAACCCGACATCAGACGCACCGGCTAGCGCGGCGGTTACAATAACTTCTTCAACTAAAGGCTCATTTTCGGCAGCAACTGCTGAAACTACAAAAAATGCTATGGCAGCGGCAAATACATCTCGCGCAAGCATAGGAGCGCGAGATGTGCCTCGATTTATATTTTTCATGTTTAAAACTCAAATAAATTAACAAATAGACGTTTGGTGTAATTTTTAAATGACTATTAGTTGAAGGGGGGAGCTCTTATGGGTTTGAGGTGCTCTATTAAAAAGCTTGTTACCGCATTAAAAGGATGTGGGACAACGTTTCTCGCGCTTGTTCCTGCGGCAGAGAAATAACCGTCATCTATCGGATCTAAATCGCTATCACTAGGAGTACTAACGCAGAGACAAATTGCATCTTCACAATCTTTGTATGCAGATGTTAATTCAGCCAAATGATTGGAATGAGGATTCAAATTTGCAACTATTATTTTATTGTGTTGTTACAACATAACATTTATTTACATGCAATCATAGAGAATTGCAGAATTTTCCTGACAATCTGGAAAAGCAAAAACTCTTTCTAAAAAGCAGCGGTTATTAGACCTTCAACTAAAGTAGGCCTTGGGAATGGCGATAGCGCCTAGGGTAGTCGGTCAACGGCAGCTTCAAACCTCGGCAGGGTGTCTTAACTCATTTACCGCTTGAGCAACCAACACTCTCTTAGCCTAATTTCGCTAGCGCATGTGATGTAAAGAAAAAAAACGATTTTTTTACCCAGCCCATAAGGCCCAAAACTGCGAAGTGTTTTCTCGGCTTAGGTGGAAAGTGCGTGAGCAATTCGCATTAACAATAATTCAATGCTTGTGCTATCAACGGTGCATAGTAATGTGCCGACTATCCAACAGAATCAATCATCATAAAGCACCCAAGCAGTTTAGAATGATCGAGCCCCTAGCAATGACCACCATTCTAGTTCTGTGACCCTCTCCAGGCCACTGCTCGAGAATTTCAGGGGGATGAAAAACATGATTGAAGAAGTAGGCAACGCCAGTAAAGAGATAGCGCGCGAGCTAATACACAGCGGAGTTCGAAATGCACAAATCAAGTCGATAAAAGTTCACCTAGTCACTGAAGCACTTATTTTGGAGATAATCGATATAGTGAGAACCAGACGCGACGACAGAAAAGTCGCAGAGTTGTTACGAGCGTTAGCCTCTAGTGTCGATAAACCGTCTGCTTTCCTCTAGCCGATCGATTCTTAGCACTGCAATGAACAGTTTTTGTTAGCGTAAGAAAACCCTATTTTAGTCTCAGATGATTGATTGGCTATCAATGACAAGCCTGGCATAAGCGGAAGTTTTTAATATGGCTTGCCGTTATCAATGCAGCTCCAATTACCGTCAATGCCCGCTCGCCAAGTTCGCCCAGCAGAGCATGCCCCATAACACCGGTCAGAATAAGTATTGCCAGACCAAGGGCAGCGTAAGCAAAGACACTAACGGAACGATGCCGCTTGCAGCCGAGAAAAATGGCGACACCACTGATCGGTAAGATTAAATAAATCAAAAGGACATGGAAACTTTCGTCAGCAAGCCACAGCGCTGATAATGAGGGTATCATCACCAGAGCGATTGGCAGAGTGAGACAGTGCAACACGCATGCGATAGATAGTCCTATTGCTGATTTGTCCAGCGCTCCAATAGAATTCATTTTCTGTCAGGCCCCTACAACAGTGCAGTCATCACAAAAACACTCAATCTCTAATTTATTATCCGCTAGGAGAAAACCCGCTTTTTTTGCTGCCTTAGTGAGCATTTCGATCGCGCGTTCGGGGATACTCACTTCTTCCACCTTAGAGCACGATTTACAGATTAAAAATTGTGATGGCTGATGTGCGTGATCGCAAGAGATGTGAGAGCAAGCGATGTACTTATTCGAAGTATTAAGTCGGTGTACAAGCCCGCTTTGTTCGAGAAACCCCAAAATTCGATAAACGGACATAGGCAATAATTCGGCTCTCAGATTAATGCGGCAATAGTCGGCCAGTTCATACGCTGATAACGCTTTCTTCGCAGCAACCAACCCTTCCAGCACAACTCCTCGCTTGGCTGTCAGCTTAATGCCCTTATCTGTACACCGTTTTTTAGCGTGGTTGAGGACTGAAATAGTTGTTTTGCTTTTGATAATTCGAACTCGCTTAAATATTTGTTACTTTATAACAATTTTATATTCTTCCTGTCAATTTCGTAGCTATCATGCTTCTCACCCACCACAACTATTAGTTTATCAACATCGTGCGCGACGAGTGGCTATATATGATCAACAGATTTAAGGAGCTACCCACTTGCACGAACGTTAGCAAACTTTTGGGTGTGGACCTAGCGAGAGCAGAGAGTTTTTCGGCAGATTCCTCTGGCCAATATATTCCTGGCCAACTCAGCTTTACCGACTATATTTCTGTGGTCTTTGAACTAACGACAGATTAATGGCCTAGTTGCCATCTAGATCATGCCCCGCGCAATTAAGCTTAAATCACATCTGCATTTCGTAACTGCGACCGTCGTCAAAAATCATTTCGATAACACGCATTGAGTTGGACCCATCGCGCGAGGGCCAGCCCTTAAAGGTCATTTTTTCACCAACCACAATAGTGTCTTTGTCCCAGCCATTTTGGGCGGCAATAAAAAGCGTGGCATTTGGCAATGCCCAATTAGCAGTCTGCCCCTGCGAATCCAAGGCATCCAAAAATACTTCTATGTGAGAGTTCTTCCAATCAACTTTAGAAACCACACCTTCAAGTAGTATTTCGACCCAAGGATTATAGTTAGAGAATTAATTATGGTGCGTTTGCGCCAGAACCGAAGTCAGAGCCGACATCAGGAAAATACACAATATAAATGACAACTGCGCCTTCATAGGCGCCGCACCCTAAAGTTTTTTCCCTTTAACTTGCCCTCACTAAGTTTCTTTAGAGCGGTTTTAACCTCTGTGCGGGCTACGGCCACATAGGCCCAGTTATCTGCCAGATCAATCTTTCCAACACTGGGCCCGGCTATTCCCTTTTCGCCACTATTTTTTCCAGTTAAGGCCCCGAGAATATCTCCCGGACGCAGCTTCTGCTTTTTACCACCATCAATTTTCAAAGTGGCCATAACCGCTTGATTCGGGCTGGTTTTCAGTAAGCTCGCTGCGGGTAACCGCTCCGAGACAATATCTCTATCCAAGTACATGCCCAACTGAGCCACTTTGTAGTGCTCTTTGGAGTTATATAGCGAGAAAGCTTTACCTTCAGCGCCCGCGCGACCGGTCCGGCCGATTCGATGGGTATGTATCTCGTTTTCCTGGGCAATATGGTAGTTAATAACTGCGTCAACGGAATCTATATCCAAGCCTCGCGATGCAACATCCGTTGCTATCAGAACAGCAATACTCTTGTTAGAAAACTTAATCAGAGTTTGATCTCTAGCCCTTTGATCCAAATCTCCGTGCAATGCCGAAACGCTAAAGCCGGTTTGCTTCAAACGGTCTGACAGCTCCTGAGCCTCACGTTTGGTATTACAAAATACCAAGGTCGATGTGGGCCGATGCTCCAATAAGAGCAAACACACTCCATCAAATCGTTCTTCCTTGGTTTCAATCTGATAGAAATGCTGCTGAATACTTAGATCGTCGTGAGTAGACTCTACTTTAATCAGCTCAGGCTTATCCATAATACGCTTGGCTATGGACTGAATTTCATTTGGGTAAGTGGCACTAAACAGCAGCGTTTGCCGCTGATTTGGTATCTGTTCAACTATCTTTTTGAGAGTATCCTGAAAGCCCATTTCCAGCATTCGGTCCGCTTCATCCAGTACCAGAGTGGTCACACGCTTGAGCTTTAATCTTCCGCGACGCAAGTGGTCCTCTATACGCCCCGGCGTACCCACTACTATATGCGCGCCCTGCTCAAGAGAACCAATTTGCGGCCCCATTGGCACACCCCCACAGAGCGTGAGAACCTTGATATTGGGGATGGTTCGGGCCAATTTTCGAATTTGTTTTGCCACCTGATCGGCAAGCTCTCGTGTCGGACACAAAACCAAGGACTGCACCTGATATACATCAGCGTCCAACCGGGATAACAATCCCAGGCCAAACGCGGCGGTTTTACCTGAGCCCGTTTTAGCCTGACCGATTAAATCCTTACCGGACAAAACAAGCGGCAGCGCCTGAGACTGAATAGGAGTCATCTCCTCGTATCCCAAAGATTCGAGGTTTTTTAGTAGGTTTGCCGAAAGCGGCAAGCTGGAGAAACTAGTCTGACTCAAAATTTTCGCTATAGGCCGAGATTTGTGGGCCGCGAGTATAAGCCTATTGCGCGGATTAGGCTTCTAACTAATTGGAACGACCTCTAACTACTCAGAACTAATGTGAGCGCCCGAATACTGAGATAAACCAAAATCACTGAGAAGAAACAAAAACACCAGGCCCAGAACCAAGCCACGGCACGACTTAGTTTCAGCTTGAATCGAGCGAAGATACCCAATTTTTCTGCGGGCATTTCTGGCACCAATCGAAAGTAGCTGGATACGCCAAGCAGGCAAATCACCCAGGCAAAGCAAACGGAAATAGGAAGTAAGTATTTGTCCTGCTCGGGATTGCTCAGAAAAATAACGTAGGCAAAGCTGCCCAAAAGTAGCGCGCCAAGAACAATTAGCAGGTACCTAAGGGGGTAAACACATGAGGCGAACTTTTGCGCGAATTTCAGCATAGTTAGCGAACAGTAAGTCTTGCTAGCGGAACTTAGCCAACCATCGGAAGTTGGTAATACTCATCGGCTATTTCGGAGATCCAACCAAAGGGGTCTTCCGCGCGTCGCTCTTGGATATCTAAAAGCCCACTTCTCAATTCCGCTGCAACTACATCTGTTTGCAGCAAGTCATAGGCGGTGTCATCGGCATCGGCGATAACACTTATGGGGCTGATAGTAGCCGCAGTGCCACAGGCAAAAGCCTCAACACATCGACCGGATTTAATATCCACCAATAGCTTTTCAATCGGCATGGTCTGCTCAACCACTGAATAGCCTTTGTGCTTGGCCAGTTGAATAACCGAATCCCGGGTAATGCCTTTCAAGAAGGACGGAGTTAATTCAGGCGTATGCAGGTCACCATTAATAAGCGCAAATACATTCATGCCAGACAGCTCTTCAATATCAGTCATATGCTGCGGATCCAACCACAAAGATTGGTGATACCCCCGTGCCTGAGTGCGTTGAGCCGACTGAGTAGCGGCAGCATAGTTGCCACCAGTTTTTGCCGCACCAGTGCCGCCAAGTGCAGCGCGGCAACCTTCTCTTTCTATAAGCACTTTCATTTCGCCGGCGTGGTACGCCTCAGAGGGACTGGCAATAACAATAAAGGCGTATTCAGTAGAAACACCCATACCTAGCGCGCCGGTCAAGCCAATCATATAGGGCCGCAGATATAGCGACTGCCCAGTTGCGGCTGGAATCAAAGATTCGCTGAGGGCAGTTACAACACTTATACCTTCCATAAATAGTTCTGCGGGAATATCCGGCATGCACATACGGTCTGCAGAAAAATTAAGTCTCGCGTGGTTATCCAGAGCGCGGAAAAAATTAGCTCGAGGCTGATCAATTTTGTAGGCTTTCATGCCTTCAAAAACTTCCTGAGCGTAGTGCAGAACCTTGGCCGCAGGATCGATCTCAATATTCTGGTAAGGCATTGCACGCCCTTGCTGCCATGCGCCGTCGTGATAATCGACACGATACATCACGGGAGATTTAACCTTGCCAAACCCGAGTGAATCCGGCGCGCTAAAACCCGCTAACGCCGCTGTAACTTTTGAATCAATTATACAGTTGCTCATTTTAACTTTTCCAACAATAACTTAGGCGATTTCTCGCTCTATCAACGGGTCTATAAATCCGAAGGCCGGGAATTATATGAGAGAGCGCCCAGAAATGCTCAAACTTTTAAGATCTACCTATAATCTATTCCGTAAAATAGTTTCAATTTGGGTTTTCTATGCTTCTCGGTATAGGATCTCATGTATTGTTATTGCTTTTAGCGGATGGTACTTCGAGCAATAATTCTGTTTGGGAAGTGGAAATCATATAAAGAAAATAGCTACCCTGAATCCAATTGAGAGGCCAAACCTGAAAGGCTTTAAGATATGAAAATTGGCTTGCTTCATCTAGGCGATATGGGTGCTTCGGTAGGGCATTCCCTCAGACTTTCCGGCAACGAGGTGTATTGGGCATCAGAACGGCCTTTGCATACCTGCAACCGCGCGGATCGCGCTGGGCTTAACGACCTCATAAGCTTAAACGACTTATCGAAAGAGGTTGAGATGCTAGTTTCGGTCTGCCCCGCTGGCCAGTGAAGCTATAGCGGCACAAATTCTCGATAGCGCATTTAAAGGCATCTATCTTGAAGCGAAGGCTATATCACCGCAAAAATCTGAGGGGATCAGAGACTTATATACAAGCGCGTCCATCAACTATGTGGACGGAGGCATCTTAGGTGCCCCAGCATGGCACAGCGGCTCCACGCGATTGTATTTGTCTGGCGAGCAGACTGATGCCGTCGCGAAATTTTTCGCGGGCGGAACATTGGAAGCGCGCGTTATTTCCGATCGCATTGGTTCGGCCTCAGCGATGAAGATATGCTTTGCTGCCTACACTAAGGGCAACACCTCGTTGGTTGCTGAAATATTGGCCCCGCACAGTCCTTCGGTGTTACTGACTCCCTAATTAACGAGTGGGGGGCGAAACCATCGATGCGCGCATTGCGAGTATTCAGCGTATCGCTAGCCGCGTATGGCGCTGGGAAGACGAAATGCACGAGATTGGCGACACGCTTGAACAAGCGGGTATACCCGAGGGTGCCTACCGTTCAGCAGCAGAGTTGTATGCACGAATGGCGGAATTTAGGGATGTGGAAGATAAACCCAACGGGGAGAGCTTGCTAAAAGCCCTACTGGAGAAAACCTGACTTGATCTAGGTATCCTAGTATGTCGCTCCCTACGAATATCAAGAAATTAGTTGATGTCCTGGGGCGGTAACCTACCAGCAAGAGAATTTTCAATTTAACGGGTAAATACCCATTATCGCTCTTACGAGGAATCGCTTTAAATGGAAAAACCAGCGCTGATTGAAATGCAGCATGTCCGGGTGAAATGCGGAAAAAAGGAAGTTTTTTCGGACCTTTCACTGATACTGCCGCCGGATAGAAGTTCTGCGGTGATCGGCCCTAACGGTTCCGGTAAGTCGACTTTGCTCAAGTTGATTTTCAGAGAGCTTTATCCAGTGGCGGATGAGAATTCAATCTTCAATATTTTGGGTCAATCTGCTTTGGAAATGGATAGGCATCGCATGCGAATGGGCCTGGTTTCCCACGAGTTGCAATCGAGCATACACAAAGAAGCCACTGTATTACAGGTAGTTATTTCGCAGTTCTATTCAAGCCGAACAACCTACGCTCACCAGAGCTACAGCAGTGAGCAGCTTCAAGCTGCTAGAAGTTATCTTGAATCCATGGGGATAGCACATTTATCGAAGAATCTGTTTGTGACACTCTCCACTGGTGAACAACGACGATGCCTGCTTGCGCGAGCGCTGATACACGATCCAGAGTATCTAATCCTTGACGAACCTACCTCGGGTCTGGATATCAAGGCTACCCAACAATATATGGAAACTATGTCGATGCTTGTGGCTTCCGGGAAGAAAATTGTTCTGGTGACTCACCATCTGCACGAGATATTGCCTGAGATCGACTGGTTTGTTTTTCTCAAAAGCGGGCAGCTGATAGACGAGGGGCATCGAAATGAGTTGTTAACCGAGGAAAAAATTTCTAACCTGTTTGAGATACCCATCCAGCTTAATGAGGTAGATGGGCGTTTGATCGCGGTGCCCTCCTCGGTATAGGTTCTCATGTATTCTCAGTACTGGTATTGATCGAGTCAGAAAGAGATTACCTATTAAAGAAAAGCTCCAAGAATTTGCGTTGATTACTGAGCTAATTTCAGCAGCAGAAATAGTGGCATCTTTGATCTCTATTGGAATGCAAATCCAACAAACTAATCAGCTATCCGAACTCGAGGCATACGAATCAAGAACTGCCGTTTTACAAGCGATCAATGGAAACATCGCACTTCCCGCTAATCTCTCTGAAATCGTTATAAAGCGAAGTAATCTTTGACTGGGTTCATTACGTGAAATAGAGGTCTATCGCCTCCGAAGGTGCCAACTTGCCTCTATCAAAGCTGTGGAACCCTCTTACTATAGATTTCAACTGGGTTACTTAGGCATAGAGTCAGGGACCTCATGATATCTGACGCAGCGCCAGGCGCTTATCTAACCACGTAGAGCTAGGTTTACTCGACCGTATTGAAATACGCGAACATCTAGAAGAAATAGAGAGAGCGTTCTCAGAGATCAGGAATCCATAGTGTCTGCCGTCGATTCGCGGAGCGCATAGAGGAAATTTCCGCAAATTGTAGAATTCTCAGTCGAATTGATTGCGTGGCCGACACGAGGGTTTTCAATCCTCATGTCGGTCACTTAATTACTAAAAATATCGGTTTTTATCCGATATCAAATTGCGTTTATTTTGCGCCCGCATATAATGCGGTTTCGAATTAATCTACCCGATTCATAGGTGTCTCTTGACGACTACAAAGTTGCAAATTTCCAATCAATCTTCAGAGACTTTAAAAGCCCTTCAAGCCGAAGTGCAGCAGCGCTATCAGCAACTTCAGAGCGAAGGCTTAAACTTGGATCTAACCCGCGGAAAACCGGCTTCAGACCAGCTAGATTTATCCAACCAGCTGGACGGCATTCTCGAGGGAGATTACTCCTGTGCTGATCCGGATATACGCAACTATGGAACCGTCTGGGGAATTCCAGAAGCCCGTCAACTCGGCGCAGAGATACTTGGCACTTCAGCAGAAGAAGTAATGGCCGCAGGCAATGCCAGCCTGACCCTTATGTTTTTTACTGTGCTCTACCATATGCAGCATGGCTGCAATGGGCCAGATTCCGCTTGGTCAAAAAACCCGAATGCAAAAATGATTTTCCCGGTACCGGGATACGACCGCCATTTTACGATTTGTGAAACTCTGGGATTGGACATGGTCACTGTGCCCATGAACGATGAAGGACCAGATATGGACGCAGTTGAAGAGCTAGTGCGCACCGATCCCGATGTAATTGGACTGTGGGGCGTACCCAAGTATTCCAATCCAACTGGGTGCGTCTATTCTGCTGGGACCATCGACAGAATTGCCGCGCTTGGAAAGCTCGCCAAGCCAAACTTCAAAGTGCTATTGGATAATGCTTACGCAGTGCACGATCTAACCGATCCCGCACGACAGCTTGCTAATATAGCCGATGCGGCCAGAAGACATGACAGCTTGGATAGCATTTGGCAATTTGCTTCTACTTCGAAAGTCACATTTTCCGGTGCTGGTATTAGCTGGATTGCTTCAAGTCCGGAAAATTTGCAGGATTTTGCTAAATATCTAGTTGCAGCCTTTATTGGTTTTGACCGCGTTAACCAATTGCGTCATGTGCGTATGCTGCCAAATCTTGAAGCAGTTACTGCACATATGGCCAAGCACCGAGACCTACTTAGACCTAAGTTTGATGTGGTTCTTGAAACCCTTGCGAATGAGCTGAACGTGGACTTTGGCACCTGGAATCAACCCGAGGGCGGCTACTTCCTGTCCTTTGATTCTAATCCAGGTTTGGCTTCGACCATTATTGCCCTTGCAGCAGATGCTGGAGTTAAGCTAACGCCTGCCGGTTCTGCTTTTCCATATAAGCAAGATTTGCAGGACTGCAATATTCGCTTAGCGCCGACCGCGCCTCCCTTAGCTGAAATAACTAAGGCTATTGAGGTATTTGCGGTATGTGTTCAGCTGGCGACGCTAAACAGCCTGGTTTAGTCTCTGTATTAGTCCTTGCTCGGCGTTATCGGTTTGATATTGCTTGAAGGGAAAGGGAATTGCGCAACCTTGTCGTTGTTTTTTATATCCGAAACTTTAACTTGACCTTCCTTCTCTACTTCGTCAATTCGAACCAGAGAATGCATAGGGATATAAGAACGCTTCACACCGGAAAATTCGGTTTTCAGTTTCTCTTCCGCCGGATCCACAATCATTTGTGACCTCTCTCCAAATACAAAATCTTCTACTTCAATAAATCCCATCAGATCGCTTTGGAAAATCTGTCGGGCAAAGACTTCGTAAATTTGTCCCTGATTGTAAAAGACTACTCGGTATATAGGTTGTTTAGCCATGGTGTTTGGATATCTCTTTGATCAACTAATATTCAATTATATTTACTTAGAACTGCCTTGATGGGGGCGATTTATATCTTTTAAAGCTAGTTAGGACTATAAAAATAGGCAGTTATTTCAAATATTTCGAGCAATTGCTCTATAATCCCGCGCCCACAAACGTTACTCCCGGATTGTTAACCAAAACCAAGTGAAAAAGCTATTTATTCAAACCCACGGTTGCCAGATGAACGAATACGATTCTAATCGTATGCGCGACCTGCTGGGCGACAGTCATGGGCTGGTGCAAACAGATAACGCTGAAAAAGCAGACGTTCTGCTACTGAACACCTGCTCGATTCGCGAAAAAGCGCAAGAGAAAGTTTTCCATCAGCTTGGCCGCTGGCGAAAAATTAAAGAACGAAATCCGGATGTAGTTATTGGTGTTGGCGGCTGTGTGGCCAGCCAAGAAGGCATCGCAATTGTCGATCGCGCTCCCTATGTAGATCTAATATTTGGTCCGCAAACCCTGCACCGGCTTCCGGAGCTATTAGCCCAGCGCGCGTCCGATTCCAGTAAACCCGCTGTGGATATTAGCTTTCCCGAAGTGGAAAAATTTGATCACCTACCCAAACCTCACGCCGATGGCGTAACCGCTTATCTTTCGGTTATGGAGGGCTGTTCCAAGTACTGCACCTTTTGCGTGGTTCCTTATACCCGCGGCGAAGAAGTTAGCCGCCCGCTGATGCAGGTTCTCGAAGAGGCTGCGCAGCTTGCTGCTCAGGGAGTTCGCGAAATCAATCTGTTGGGACAAAATGTTAACGCCTACAGAGGCGATATGCCCGGCGGTGATGTTGCCAGATTATCTGATCTGATTCGTATGGTCGCCAAAGTTGATGGCATCGACCGCATCCGTTTTACCACCTCACACCCGGTGGAATTTACCGACGATCTTATAGCGGTTTATGCAGACGTTCCTGAGCTGGTGAGCCATTTGCATTTGCCGGTGCAAAGCGGCTCTGATCGCATACTGGCGCAAATGAAACGCAACCACACTGTGCTTGAGTATAAGTCCAAGATCCGCGCCCTGCGAAAGCTGCGCCCCGGTATCAGCATCTCTTCAGACTTTATCGTCGGCTTTCCCGGCGAGAGCGAAGCCGATTTTCGTGACACCATGAAGCTAATTGACGAGATAGGTTTTGATAACTCTTTTAGCTTTATTTACAGCGCACGTCCCGGCACTCCAGCTGCCGAGTATCCGGACAATCTGGACGAAGCAACCAAGAAGAAACGGCTGCAAGAGCTGCAAACCGCCATCCAAAGTGAAGCACGCCAGATAAGTGCTGTTATGGTCGAGACTGAGGTACAGGTTTTGGTAACCGGTTATTCACGTAAAGATCCTGGTCAGCTTCAGGCCCGCACAGAAAATAACCGGGTGGTGAACTTCTCCAGCCCGGACGCAAAACTGATTGGTCAATTTGTAATGGTTAGAATTCAAGAAGCTTTGCCCAACTCATTGCGCGGAGTGCTAATCGAATCTACCGCAGAAGCCTCCGCCGATTCTGTGGCAACTGCCTAATTTAAGAGCCTAATTGCTCCTCCTGCCAGTTAGCGCTATTCTTTTTCTCCCATAAACTCCCGGTTAATCAATTCAAATTTGAGTTCATCTTCACCATCAGTTCAGTCGGCGCATCCCCTCGACCCTAAAACGGATCTGGGGATAAAACAGGAAATCGCTTTAGAACCAAACGACGCCGGACGCCTAGCCAGTCTATGCGGGCATTTCGACAGACATCTAAGGCAGATTGAAGAACGATTAGATGTTCGAATCAGCAATCGCGCCAATCGCTTTATTTTTGAAGGCGGAAAAAGCCAAATTGAATCCAGCACTAAGTTACTTAAAAATCTATATCAAATGACAAATTCTGAAAAACCTTTAACACCTGATCAAGTGCATTTAGAACTTCAAAGTTCTGCCGTCTCTGGCTTATCGAACAAAGATGAACCCGGCGAAATTAGCATTCGCACCAAAAAAGAACTTATCCGACCGCAAGGCGCCAATCAAAAACGTTATGTCGAGCGCATTCGCAAACACGACATAAACTTTGGCGTAGGCCCGGCTGGTACAGGAAAAACCTATTTAGCCGTAGCTTGCGCGGTTGAAGCCTATATGCGCGACAATGTTGAACGCATTCTATTGGTTAGACCGGCAGTTGAAGCGGGAGAAAAGCTGGGCTTTTTGCCCGGCGATTTAACCCAAAAAGTTGACCCCTATCTGCGCCCTCTTTACGACGCTCTCTATGAAATGATGGGTTTTGAAACTGTGGCTAGACTGATCGAACGCAATGTTATTGAAGTAGCCCCACTGGCTTTTATGCGGGGACGCACTCTCAACCATTCCTACGTGATTTTGGATGAAGCGCAAAATACCACTAAGGAGCAGATGAAAATGTTCCTTACCCGCATTGGTTTTGGTTCTACCGCCATAATCACCGGAGATATTACCCAGATCGATCTTCCTAAAAACTTTCCCTCAGGTTTGATTCACTCCGCCAAAGTTCTGGAAGGAGTTGAGGGCATAAGTACCACAAGGTTCACCTCACAAGATGTTGTGCGACACCCCTTGGTTCAGCGCATAGTTGAAGCCTACGACAAGTTCGAGCAAGACTAATTCGATGCACACCGCTTTCAAGCTAGAGCTGCAAGTTGTCTCTGCGCAAACCAACCTGCCGGACCAGGCAAATTTTAATGCCTGGGTAACCGCAGCCTTAGAACATTTGAAAGTCGCTTCGTTGGAATTGGTAAATCTCTGCATTCGTATCGTCGATCTAGAAGAAATGGTCGAACTGAACAAAAATTATAGAAACATAGATGGCAGTACTAATGTCCTTAGCTTTCCTCAATCTCTGCCGGAGTATTTGATTGATCTAACCGACGACAAACCTCTTGGCGATATTGTCTTATGTGCCCCCATTGTTGAGCGAGAAGCCTGCGAACAGGATAAAGAGGTCATCGCCCACTGGGCCCATTTAACCGTGCATGGCGTTTTACATTTACTTGACTACGATCACGAGAATGACAAGGAGGCCACACAAATGGAAGGCTTTGAGATTGCCATTCTTGAGAAATTAGGGTTTGCTAACCCCTATTAACCGGAACCAGACTAGACTTTTAGGATAATTACAGAACAAATGAGCGACGAAAAACCTCCATCGACACAGGCCAGTTGGTTAGACCGACTGGTCAACATTCTGTCTCCGACACCCGACAATCGGGATCAGCTGTCGGCTATCCTGCAAAAATCTCACGATTCCAAAGTGATAGATCGTGATGCCTTAGAAATTATGGAAGGCGCTTTGCGTGTGGGTGAAACTCAGGCTCGGGAAATAATGATTCCGCGCTCGCAGATGGAACTTATTCAGTCGGACGCCAAACTCACTGAGGTTCTGCAGCAAATTATTGAATCTGGTCACTCTCGCTTTCCGGTGGTGGGTGAATCTTCCGAAGATATTATCGGCATCCTGCTGGCCAAAGACCTTTTGCCGCTGGTATTGGATAGCGTTGCAGATATTGATATATGTTCGATGGTGCGCCCCGCAAGCATCATTCCCGAAAGCAAGCGCCTTGGAGTGCTGCTGCGAGAATTCCGCGAACAGCGTTATCACATGGCTATGGTGGTTGATGAGTACGGCAGCGTTTCTGGCTTGCTTACCATTGAAGACATTCTGGAAGAAATTGTCGGTGAAATTGAAGACGAAACCGATGAAGAAGAATTGCCACAGATTCGTCGTTTGGACGAAACCCATTGGCTAGTTGAAGCCCAAACCGAAATTGAAGACTTTAACGAAGAATTTGAAACCAATCTGAGCGAAGCAGGCTTTGACACCATTGGCGGATTCATCACCAATATACTCGGCCACTTACCGGAAGTAGGCGAGAAAGTCGCCGTTGACGCCCTAAGATTTGAAGTAGTTAAGGCAGACGATCGCAAAATCGACCTGCTTAAATTGCGCCTTACCACGGACTGATCCGAATCCATATTAATAAGGCCGCAGTCTTCAATGGGGCCCTTTTTAAAGGTACTGGAGCCCTAGTAGCCGGTGCTCTAATACCCTTTTCTTTCGCACCTTTTAACCATCTGATTCTCAGTTTTGTGGGCCTAACTTTGTTCGCCTGGCTGATATTGCAGCCCGCAAGTCGCAAATCCATATTCTTTACCGCGTTGCTGTTTGGCATTGGCCTTTTTGGGGTCGGCGTTTCCTGGATTTACGTCAGCATCCACGATTACGGGGAGGCTCCAATGGCCTTGGCATTGACGATGATGACGCTCTTTGTGGTTTTTCTAGCCGCTATATTTGCGCTGCCATGGGTATTGCTGAGTTCGATTTATCAATCCGCATTAGGCTCAAAAACCAGCGTACAAATTCTCTGCTTTGCCGCTCTTTGGCTAATAGTAGAGTGGATACGCAGCTGGTTTCTTACCGGCTTCCCTTGGCTCTATGTCGGTCAAGGCCATTTGAACTCGCCGCTATTAGGTTGGGCACCCATTATCGGCGCACTCGGTATCGGCTTTTTGCAAGCGGGTATATGCGCCACCCTGGCCCTAAGCTTGCGAGATAGATGCAAATCTAAATCCCTGCGCGTGACCTGTATGCTTGCAATTATTCTGCTTATCAGCAGCCCCCTGCTTATCAGAATAGTCTGGACCGAATCCCTTGAACCGATTCAAATTGCTCTTGTTCAGCCGAATATTCCACTACAGGACAAGTGGGATCCCGCGCTTCGCGAAGTTAACCTGCAAAAAATTATCGACCTAAGCGAACCTCATTGGAATGCAGATATTCTGGTTTGGCCCGAAGCAGCCCTGCCTCTTACCACGCTTGGGCAGGACGAGCTTCTGGTGGAACTATCTGAATACACTGGTCCGGATACCTCGCTGCTGTCGGGCAGATTGGTCTACGACCCCTTCGAAAAGAGATTTCTGAATAACGTTATCGGGCTGGGCCATGGCTCTGGCGAATACAGCAAACGACGGCTGGTACCCTTTGGCGAATATGTGCCTTTCGAAGATCAGCTGCGCGGCATAATCGAATTCTTTGATTTACCCATGTCCGTAATTTCCCGCGGCGACGCCGTGCAGGAGCACTTGCAGGCCGGCGAGTTGAGTATTGCCGTTGCTGTCTGTTACGAGATCGCCTACGGGCATCAGGTGGGCATAGATAGCCAATCCGCCAACCTTTTGATGACGGTCAGCAGTGATACCTGGTTTGGCAATTCCATCGGGCCGCATCAACATTTTCAGCTGGCACAGGTTCGCGCACTGGAAACCAGTAAGCCCGTTATTAGAGGTACTAACAACGGCATTACTGGCTTGATAGACCATAGAGGCCGGATACAAGCGAGAGCGGAACAATTTTCAGCGACCGTTTTAACCGGAAGCCTTGTTCCGCAAAGGGGTATGACACCCTTTAGCCGCTGGGGACAAAACCCCATGGCATTTCTGTCTTTTCTAATATTGGCGCTAGTCTATGCCGCCGGTCGTTATGGGATATTTAAAAGCTAGGCAGAATTATTAAGAAAACTTGTCCTACTTCCCCTTTCTGCGATTCAGGCCTAGTCTTGGTTCTCAATTCGCAGGCCGCGCAAAATAGAAATCCAATATGACTTTGAACTACAAACTCTCCCTCAAAAATACATTTTTGATTAGCTCGTTAACTTGCTTCTCATTCCTTCTATCTGCCTGTTCAGAAAGTACAGATCTAGGGAATTCGATTAGTGAGAGCGCTGAAGAAATTAGATCTGAAGTAGCTCAAGAATCAGGCATTGACCTTATACCCCTGGATTTCTTCGAATGGGACCTGCAAATGTCCAATATTGGCGGTCAGATCACGGTAATGGATTTTTGGGCGACCTGGTGTATCCCCTGTATTGAGCGCTTTCCGGCAATGGTGGAACTTTCAAATCACTACCCGCGGGACAAGGTTCGATTTGTATCGGTAAACATCGATGACTTTACCGATGAAGATGCCTATATCTCGGCATTGGATTTCTTAACGGTCGTCGGCGCTGATTTTGAAAACTACCAACTGCAGCAAGATATGTTTGACATATTTAATTTCTTTGGACTACAAAGCATTCCCGCAGTAACTATCTACGACACCTCAGGAACTGAGCAAGTGCGCCTCACTGGAATCGAGCCCAGGGACCTGTTCACCGAAGAAGACATTGTTGCGGCAATCGAAGACTTACTCGCTCAGCCCCTTACCTCAGAGATTTAATAGCTCAGCCCCTTACTTCAGAAATTTAATAGCTCTGCCTTCAACACAGGAGACCTATTTTCTAGGATAATGCGGGTTCTAAAACAGCATTTCCCTAATCAACATAAGCCGAGCGAAGAAAATAATGCAGGACTACGATCCTCGCGCCATCGAGAGCGCGGCGCAGGAATATTGGCAACAGCAAAAAACCTTTGAAGTAACAGAGGATCCCAGCCGGGAGAAATACTACTGCCTAGCCATGTTCCCCTACCCCAGTGGCAGGCTGCATATGGGTCATGTGCGCAACTACACCATTACCGACGTAATCTCCCGCTACCAGCGTATGCTGGGCAAAAATGTGCTGCATCCCATGGGATGGGACGCCTTTGGACTGCCTGCAGAAAACGCCGCAATTCAAAACAAAGCCGCGCCGGCTAAGTGGACCGAACAAAATATTGCCTATATGAAAGGCCAACTCGAAGCCTTGGGTTTTGGCTTGGACTGGAGTCGCGAGCTACGCACCTGTGACCCTGAATATTACCGATGGGAACAATGGTTTTTTACGCGCTTAGTTGAAAAAGGACTGGCCTATCGCAAAGTCTCTGCGGTGAACTGGTGTCCCAAAGACGAAACGGTTCTCGCCAATGAGCAAGTTATTGAAGGCTGCTGCTGGCGTTGCGACACCCCAGTGGTGCGCAAAGAAATACCTCAATGGTCTATTCGAATTACGGATTACGCTGAAGAACTTCTGGCTGACCTTGATCAGCTAACTGAATGGCCAGACCAGGTGCGGGCTATGCAAGCTAACTGGATTGGCAAAAGCCGCGGTCAGGAGATTAACTTCGATCTAAGCGAAAGTATTGCCGATATAGATACGCTTCCGGTTTATACCACTCGCCCGGATACCCTGATGGGTGTTACCTATGTGAGCATCGCCGCAACTCATCCGGTTGCTGAGGCTTTGGCCAAAGATAACGCCGAGTTGACCGAGTTTATCGCAAGCTGTGCTGAGCAAAGTACCGCCGAAGCAGATATGGCAACTATGGAAAAGCGCGGTATCGATACTGGCCTAAGCTGTGTCCACCCTATAACTGGCGATACGGTCCCGGTCTGGGTAGCTAACTATGTCTTGATGGACTATGGCTCCGGCGCCGTAATGGCGGTTCCTGCTCACGACCAACGCGACTACGAATTTGCACAAAAACATAAGCTGCCCATTAGAGAAGTAATTGCTCCTGCTGATGGAAGTGCTTCAGAGATAGAAAATCAGGCATATACAGACAAGGGCCTACTTATCAACTCCACGGGTTCACATGGCGAATGGAATGGCTTGGATTTTGATAAAGCTTTTGCAGCCATTGCAGAAAAACTGGAAAGTCTTGGCAAGGGTCAGGTTCAAACCAACTACCGGTTACGCGATTGGGGTGTATCCCGACAGCGTTATTGGGGCGCACCTATTCCCATTCTGTTTTCTGAAGGCCAGGAAATACCAGTGCCCGCAGATAAGCTACCGGTGGTATTGCCGGAAGATGTTGTGATGGACGGCATTCAGTCTCCTATCAAATCAGATCCCGAATGGCGCAAAACCGAATATCAGGGCCAGCCCGCCGAGCATGAAACCGATACCTTCGATACTTTTATGGAGTCCTCCTGGTACTTTGCTCGCTATACCTGCCCGAACTTTGATCAAGGCATGGTCGATCCGGAAAAAGCCAACTACTGGCTGCCGGTAAACCAATACGTAGGCGGCATTGAACACGCCATTTTGCACCTTTTATACGCACGCTTTTTCAACAAGCTAATGCGAGATGAAGGTTTGGTGAATTGCGACGAGCCCTTTGAACGCCTGCTTTGTCAGGGCATGGTTCTAGCAAATTCCTATTACTACCTGGATGCAGATGGCCACAAAGAGTGGGTTAATCCGGCTGATGTAGAGGTTGAACGAAACGAGAAGAGCTTGATCGTCGCCGCCAAACAGATATCGGATGGCAAAGAATTAATGGTCAACGGCATGACCAAGATGTCGAAATCTAAAAACAACGGTGTCGACCCGCAATCCGCTATCGACAAATACGGCGCAGACACAGTTCGGCTCTTTACTATGTTTGCTGCGCCTCCAGAACAAACTCTGGAATGGTCTGATGAAGGGGTTCAGGGAGCGTCGCGATTTGTAAAACGCCTCTGGGCTTTTAGCGCAGAGCATGCAGATCTGAATTATTCAGATTATCTGGACGCTAAGGGCAATTTATTAGCAGCCGCGATTGAAGGCCTTAGTACGGACGCTTCTGCGGTTCGCATGGAAGTGCACAGCATTCTGAAAAAAGCCAACTTCGATTACCAGCGCAATCAGTTTAATACCGTGGTCTCTTCTGCCATGAGCTTGTTGAACCTGCTTACGTCCACTAAAACGCCTGGCAATAATTCCGAGCCGGTAGTCTGCGAAGCGCTTTCTATATTGCTGCGACTCTTATATCCCGTAGCACCACATATCAGTCACTACCTGTGGGTTGAATTGAGTCTTGGCGACGAGATCTTAAATGCGCCATGGCCTGAAGTAGATGAATCTGCCATGGTTCAGAACGAAATCGAGCTGATGGTGCAAGTTAATGGCAAGCTGCGCGGAAAAATTAAAGTTAGCCCGGACGTCGACCAAGAAACGGCAAAAGATATTGCATTGGCAGACGAAAGCGTGAAACGATTTACCGAAGACAAAACTCTGCGCAAAGTAATTTTAGTGCCGGGTAGATTATTGAACTTAGTTGTTTCTTAAGGCCTATTAAAACTAATCGCTGTGATAAAGATGAAAGCATTCCAATTGATCATTATCTCCTTGTCCATCTTGGCGGCTAGCTGCGGATGGCAAGTTCGGGGTACTGCTTTAAACGCGGTACTTCAAATAAGTGCGCTCGAATACGAATCGGCGGTGAGCCCAGGTCTTTCGCGAACACTAGATAGAGCCTTTGTAGTGGCCTCTTTAGAAGAAGGGCCTGAATACATGCTCAGCATAGTTAACGAGATTCAGTTTGAACGTATCCAGAGCGTTACCGAAAGCCTCCATACCGGCCAGTTGCGCATGGAAAAACGTGTTCAGTACCGCATTAGCGATCTCAATGGTGGCCGAATAGAAACCGGTACAGCGCTGGTATGGCGCGACCTGGATCAAGACGAATTCAATCCCGGCGCTACCGAGCGCGAAAGAACCTTTCTTCAAAATGAAATTGATGCGGATATAGTTCAACAGCTGCTCCGTCATCTGGAACGTTTCTCCATTAATAATGGTGGCAATCTAGCCGCCCGTCGAAATGCCGCTCAAGGCTGAGCAACTCGAACAAGCACTTGAGCGCAGTATTGCGCCCATCTATTTAATTAGCGGCGACGAGCCTCTTATCTCTCTTGAATGCTGTGATCTAATTCGTGGCAAAGCCTTGGCTGCCGGATACGCTGACCGTCAGGTATTTGATGCCGAAAGCCTGAATTGGGACCAAGTAGTAAGTGAAACCCAAGCCATGTCTCTGTTTTCAGACAAGCGCGTTCTGGAAATTCGAATTAAGAGCGGCAAGGTGGGAACCGAAGGCTCAAAAGTCCTTAAGCAAATATGCGAAAACCCACCAGAAGATATGTTGATTCTGGTGGATTGCGGAAAACTGGACCGCAACCAGCTTCGCTCAAAATGGGTGAAAAGCATGGACAGCGCTGGTGTACATGTACACATCTGGCCTATCAAACCCAAAGAACTGCCCTACTGGATCTCAGCACGCCTTAGTCAGGCCGGAATAAAGGCAAACCGCCAGGCAATTGCCGTATTGGCAGAGCGCGTAGAGGGCAACCTGCTGGCCGCTAAACAAGAAATCGAAAAACTAAAATTGCTTTTAGATGGCGACGAAGTAGATGCACAGGCAATGTCTGCTGCGGTGGCCGACAGTGCCCGCTACGACGTCTTTACTCTGCTTGATCGCATACTTTCCGGCGACGCCGATGAAGTAACCAGAACACTCAAAGGACTGCGTGAAGAAGGCAACGATACGCTCTCCATTCTTTGGGCCATGTGTCGCGAAATACGTATATTAATTCAAGTTAGCGATGGCCTTGCCGCCGGCCAATCTATGGATACCGCTTGCCAAAAAGCCGGTGTTTGGAAAAATCGTCAGCAACTTGTGCGTTCAGCACTGCAGCGCTTAAAACCCGGTCGACTAAATTTGCTGTTGCGCCAAGCGCGATTGGTGGACCAACTTTCCAAAGGCGCCAAAAAGGGCGATGCCTGGTTGGAAATGGAAAATATGGTACTGACTTTTTGCGGGCGCCCGGTTCGTAACAATGAAGTTCAGAAAACCGGTTTAATCAGCTAGCAACTCTATAACTTGCCCATCAAAGGGCCGAGTATCCAGATAGTCTTTTAAATTCAACTCGCCAATAAGCGTGTGTTGCCATTCGGGATTTAAATCCGCCAATGGTAAGGCTGCATAGGCATAGTCGCGAATATCTGTTCTTGGCTGCGGCAAAGGCTCTTTGGTAGCAATTCTCTCAAAGAGTAATAAATCGATATCTATTGCGCGCGAACCAGTACCGCTCTCAGATTCTCTTATACGCCCCACTCTTCGCTCAACGCCCTGGGCCTCAATAGTCACTTCAGCGACGCTATGGCCGGTATTAAAGGCGACCACCATATTCACAAAGTCAGGGCCGTCAAAGCCAATGGCAGCAGTTTTATAGCGCTTGGATTGGCGTAACGCACCGTAAATTTCTGTAAGCTCCCCGATTGCCAAATCAATATGCTTTTGAGCCTCTAGATTGCTACCTAGACCAAGAAATACTTGCATTAGTTGGTCGACCGTTGCCGTTCAATTTCGACACCTACATATTCCGCTTCGGGAACCGCACCGGATTTTTTGATGATTAGCTTCAGCGCGTCAACAAGCCCGAAGTTAGTAAATATCGCATCAGTCAGATGCGCCGCCAGCGCTTCTATTAGCCGGAAGCTGCTTTTCTCGCACTCAGAGATCAACAGCTGTGATACAGCGGCGTAATCGACCGTTTTATGAACATCGTCAGTCGTGCCTGCAGGCTGCGTATCCATCAACAGATCAAGATCCAATAACAATTCTTGTCGAACTTCTCGTTCCCAATCCAGCAGCCCAATTATGGTCGGTGCTTTTAGGCCGCGAATAATAATTTTATCGCTCATTAGAGAGTCTCCACGGCTGGCAACTGGTCGATGGGAAACCTCGGTACTACTTCGATTTCATAGCTGCCTTTACGAGAACCGTTGCCGGAACCCCCGGCTTGAACTAGTGACTGCGCTCGAAGGGTTCCCACATAAGCAATCATCGCGCCATTGTCCGTGCAGAACTCTGGCCTTGGATAGTGTAAAGCCCATCCTTTTTTATCCGCTTCAACTGCGAGCTTCTCCCGCAATCTAATATTGGCCGCCACACCGCCAGCCAATACAAGCTGTTTGTAGCCGGTTTGTTCCAGAGCTCGACGGCATTTAATCAACAGGGTATCTACTACCGCTTCTTGAAATCCCGCTGCAATATCCGCAGTTGTCTGTGTATCTATTTCGCCGTTTTCCTGTCGCTGGGTATTGGCCAAAGTTAGGGTATGGGTTTTTAAACCACTGAAACTGAAATCCAACCCCGGTCTGTCAGTCATAGGCCGTGGAAAACGAAATTTATCCGCCTGCCCCTGTTCCGCTGCGCGAGCAACCGAGGGCCCTCCGGGATATCCCAACTTTAATAATTTGGCCGTTTTATCAAAGGCTTCACCGGCGGCGTCATCTAGAGATTCGCCAAGTAATTTGTATTGGCCCACTCCGCGCACATCAACTAATTGGGTATGTCCGCCAGAGACTAGCAATGCAACAAAGGGGAAGTCTGGCGCATTGTCTTCCAGCATGGGCGCAAGCATATGGCCCTCCATATGATGCACGGGTATGGCCGGTATGCCCCAGGTCCATGCCAGTGTCGAAGCCAAGGTCGAGCCTACTAAAAGCGCACCAACCAAGCCCGGGCCAAAGGTATAGGCCACAGCATCTAGGTCTTCGGGAGTACAGCTCGCCTCTTTCAAGGCAAGATCTACTAGAGGTAAAAGCTTGCGAATATGGTCGCGAGAGGCCAGTTCGGGCACTACACCGCCAAATTCCGCGTGCATCTCAACCTGGCTGTACAGTTGGTCCGCCAAAATGCCGCGCTCTGTGTCATAGATGGCCACGCCAGTCTCGTCACAGGAGGTTTCTATACCCAAAACTTTCAACTAAAAATCACTTTTTCTATCAACCTAAGATTGCTTTGCCGCGGTGAAGCGCGATTTTATCAGAGGTACGTACTCAAAAGATTGCTTTAGAGAAGACTTGGAGAACTGTTAGATAACTGATTGAGAGTTGGAAGCACAATCTGGCGCTCCCCCAAACGGCCGATTTATGCGGCTTTGCCGCCAATATCACTGCGCGAGCCGAAAATAGGCAAATAGCCGACAAATCCTTTGCAATGCCTATGACATCTGATTAAAATGCTCGCCCTCGAAAACCGACGAATAAATTTAGGAAATTGAATGCCACACGTTCGCCTTAAAGAAAACGAACCCTTTGACGTAGCACTGCGTCGTTTTAAGCGTTCTTGTGAAAAAGCAGGTGTACTGGCTGAAGTACGCAAGCGCGAATTCTACGAAAAGCCTACTTGGGCTCGTAAGCGTAAAGCTGCTTCTGCGGTCAAACGCCATCAGAAGAAAGTATCTAGAGAATCACGTAAATTTGTACGTATGTTTTGATCCTCAGCTACTAACAAGCTGAAAAGAACACTTTGAATACGCCGGCTACTAGCCGGCGTATTTGTTTCCGGCCTCGATATCAGCAAGGTCCTCTTCAGTTAAGTATCTAACCAAGTGTTTAACCCCCTCTTTGCTTTGCTTGAAAACCGATGAGATATACACTGCCTCTTCGCAAAAGCTAAAAGAAATATATAAGGAATCCCCATGTCTGATACCGGATTAAAAGACCAAATCACCGAAGCCATGAAAGACGCAATGCGCGCCAGAGATAAAGGCCGCCTTGGCACTATTCGGCTGATACTTGCGGATATTAAACGAATTGAAGTTGACGAACGTATCGAGCTGGACGACGCCCGTGTTCTGCAAATTATGGACAAAATGGTTAAGCAGCGCCGCGATTCATCGCAGCAATTCAAAGACGCCGACCGCATGGATCTGGCAGAACAAGAAGACTTTGAAATAACCGTTATTGAAGACTTCTTGCCAACAGCGCTTACCGAAGCCGAAATTGGCGCCATTATCGATGCCGCCGTTGAACAGACCGGTGCCACCTCTATGCAACAGATGAGTCAGGTAATTGGCCTGGTCCGGCCTCAGGTTCAAGGTCGCGGAGATATGGGAAAGGTAAGTCAGTTAGTCAAAGCGCGACTTTCTTAATTCCTATAGCTGTCTAATGGCCGGGCGTATTCCTCAAAGTTTTGTTGATGACCTGCTGTCGCGGGTGGATATCATCGACTATATCCACACACGTGTGCCGCTTAAAAAGGCAGGCAAGAACTACCAGGCCTGTTGCCCTTTTCACGACGAGAAAACTCCTTCATTTTCGGTAAATCCACAGAAGCAGTTCTATTACTGCTTCGGCTGCGGAGCTGGTGGCAACGTCATTGGTTTTGCTATGGACTTTGCCAATCTCAGTTTTCCTGAATCTGTCGAACAGCTTGCCGGTGAAGTGGGCTTGGAAGTTCCCAAACAGGCCGGCCGTGAAGACGATGGTGCAGCCACCCTTCGGACCAGCTTAATTGGCAAACTGAAGGCCGCAGACGAGTTTTATCGAAAACAGCTTCGAACTAGCACTACCTCTATCGAATACCTTAAAAACCGCGGCCTAAGCGGAGAAATAGCGCGTGACTTCGGTTTGGGCGTCGCCCCTCTCGGGTGGGATAACCTGATTAAAAAGATTGGCCAAACCACAGAAGATTTAACCTTATTGGAACAGGCCGGGCTTGTTATAAAAAACGAAGACCGTGATTCTCATTACGACCGGTTCCGCGATCGCATTATCTTTCCCATTCGCGATACCCGAGGTCGCACCATTGGCTTTGGCGGAAGAGTTTTTGGCGACGAAAAACCCAAATATCTAAATTCACCCGAGACCCCGGTTTTTCATAAAAGTCGTGAGCTATACGGTCTGTACGAAGCCCTTCAACACAAAGGTCACTTCGAAGAAATGATAGTGGTTGAAGGTTATATGGATGTAATAGCCCTGGCCCAACAAGGCATTAAAAATTCCGCCGCGACGCTTGGAACCTCAGTCGGCTCCACCCACTTAGAAAAACTATTTCGCTATGTAGGTCGTATTATTTTCTGCTTTGACGGCGATGAAGCAGGCTCTCGCGCTGCAGAACGGGCACTGCATGCGGCATTACCTCTGATGATGGATGGCCGGCAGGTGCAGTTTCTATTTCTACCGCAGGGCGAAGATCCGGATTCCATAGTGCTCGCAGAAGGCAAAGAAGGTTTTGATAGGCGTCTTGAGCAAGCCAAGCCCCTGTCCAGATTTATGATGGAATTGGCCGGTGCCGGCTCTGAACTGCCAGACCCGGATAGCCGTGCGCGCGCCCATGCCCAGGCCATGCCTTTGATAAATCAATTGCCCCGTGGCGCATTCCGCACCCTTATGGAACAGGAACTGTTAACCCGAACTGGCGTAGCAGCAGATGCTCCGCCGGCCATTATGGTGGAGAAGCTACCTACCTCTATGACGCCTTCAGCCCTCGAATTTTCTGCATCTGAAATTGATTCTGAGGCAATACCCGAAGATTCCGTCGAGGCAGGTCCGCGTAAATTACCCAAGCGTGTACGATCCAAAACCAGTGTTTCATTGCCCGCCCATCTAACCAGTTTACTGCTGCAATTTCCGCGGCTGGCTGACCAAGTTAAGGGAATTGAAAAAATAAGCGCCCGAGATCAGGATGAGCAGCTTTTCTTGGATTTGTTCGCCTACCTGCAGGGTAAAAGCGAAATCACTCTTAGTTCGGTGCTAGGTTATTGGATGGCAAGGGAATCTGAGCAGGCAACACAACTTACCGAGTTGGCCAGCAGACGTCTGGTAACCAATCAGTCCATAAAGGCTGCCACTGTTGACTTTGAGGAGACATTAAGTC
>TARA_B110000483_G_scaffold104018_1_pt1 | contig 26912 bp, 18 predicted proteins | sample TARA_B110000483 | Tara Oceans TARA_B110000483 (sample SAMEA4398176) | marine metagenome | biome: Polar Biome; feature: [SRF] surface water layer (ENVO:00010504); material: water (ENVO:00002006), including particulate matter (ENVO:01000060) such as... | depth 5 m
GATTGAGTATACGACCATGTATTTAAGATTGCTTTTGCTACCAATATTAATCAATATAACGATTAATAACCAATTCTGTTTAACAATTTAGCAAATACATTAAACGCCAAAAATAATAAAGCAATCAAGTACGGCCCTCTTAGGAGTAATATTTTAGTGAATTATCAGTGTTTTTAGCACTTCTAATAGAGACATTTTAATTACTTCGATTCAATCAGTATATACCTATATTGACATACATTAGACTATAATTCATAAGAGCGACAACTGACCAGTCGTCGCTCTTATATTTTTTAGTCAAAAGACTTATTATTTTCTAATAAGATTAATCTAATGTCTGCTTAATTTCTATGATTTCGTATGCTTCGATCATATCACCTACCTTAATATCATTGAAATTCTTGATATTAAGACCACACTCGAAACCAAATTTCACTTCTTTCATGTCATCCTTGAATCTCTTGAGAGAAGCTAACTCCCCTACGATCCCTTCTTTAGATGGATATACTACGATTCCATCTCTAATAATTCGAATGTGTGAATTTCGGTTGATAGTACCCTCAGTAACATAACACCCAGCGATAGTACCTACCTTGGAGATTTTGTATGTCTCACGCACCTCTACCATGGCAGTCATACGCTCTTCTTTAGTAGGCTCAAGCATACCTTCGATAGCCGCTTTGATCTCATCGATCGCTTCGTATATGATAGAGTATGTTTTGATCTGTACACCTTCTCTTTCTGCTAGAGTCCGCGCACCTGAAGAGGGTCTTACTTGGAATCCAATCACGATTGCATCTGATGCAGATGCCAATAAGATATCTGATTCTACAATCTGACCAACAGCCTTGTGTATTACATTTACTTGTACAGTCTCATGAGATTGCTTGATTAATGAATCTGCTAATGCTTCCACAGATCCATCTACATCACCTTTGATGATGATATTTAGCTCTTTGAATGTACCAAGAGCTAAACGTCTTCCAATTTCATCTAGTGAGATACGTTTGCTTGCTCTGTTTGATTGTTCTCTTTCGATCTGAGCTCTCTTAGTTGCTATCTGTCTAGCTTCCTGCTCAGTCTCCATTACTTTAAACTTCTCACCTGCTTGAGGTGCACCACTTAGACCTAGTACAAGTACTGGTGTTGATGGACCCGCTACTTTGACACGCTTCCCTTTCTCATTAAACATGGCTTTCACCTTACCAGAGTGGCCTCCAGCTACCAAAGGATCACCTACTTTAAGTGTCCCTGTTTGCACAAGTAATTTAGTTACATATCCACGTCCCTTATCCAGAGATGCCTCTATTACTGTACCTATTGCTAGTCTGTCTGGATTTGCTTTTAACTCTAACATCTCCGCTTGGAGAAGAAGCTTTTCTAAAAGATCATCAATATGTAGACCTTTCTTGGCAGATATGTCTTGAGATTGGTATTCTCCGCCCCAAGCTTCTACCAATAAATTCATAGATGCTAACTCCTGTTTGATACGCTCTGGATCTGCACCATCTTTATCGATCTTATTAATCGCGAATACCATAGGTACTCCAGCTGCTTGTGCGTGAGAGATAGCTTCTTTAGTCTGAGGCATGATACGATCATCAGCAGATATAATAATGATAGCAATATCTGTCACTTTAGCACCTCTAGCTCTCATGGCCGTGAAGGCTTCGTGACCAGGAGTATCTAAGAATGTAATTCTCTTTTTTTCTGGTCCAATAGCTACCTCATATGCACCAATGTGCTGAGTGATACCCCCTGCCTCGCCATCCGCTACACTTGCATTACGAATGTAATCCAGTAGTGACGTCTTACCGTGATCTACATGACCCATTACAGTTACGATAGGTGCTCTATCTTGCAGATCAGTTGGATCATCTACGATCTCTTCAATGAGATCATCTTGATCATCAGCATTAATGAATTCTACCTCATGACCAAACTCCTCAGCTACCAATTCGATAATTTCAGCATCTAATCTTTGATTGATGGATACGATCACTCCAAGATTCATGCATGTAGTGATGACATCACCTACACCTACTTCCATGATGGATGCCAACTCAGAAACAGAGATAAACTCCGTAAGTTTCAGCGTAGTTTCTACATTACTTAGTTCTTCTTGCTCTTGCTTCTCCCTCTTATCTTCTCTGTTGTCTCTTCTGATCTTCTGACGCTTCTTTTTTCCTCCACCAGAGAGACGCGCCAAAGTTGCTTTGATCTTATCGTCAATTTCTTTTTTAGACACTTCTTTTACTTCATCTCGCCTACTTCTACCAGTGCTCTTACCAGTGCTCTTGCCAGTGTTCTTACCAGTGTTCCTACCAGAATTTCTTTCTTGGCCTCCTCTATTAACTCCTTGTACATTCGCAGCTCTTACCTTAGTGCGAGTACGTTTCCTCTTCTCTTTTTTCTCAGCAGGAGTTTCCTTCTTTGGGTTTTCAAACTTCTTAGTATCAATCTTACCCATGATTTTGAGACCCTTCAACTGAGGGGTTGCAGCTCTCACCATATTATCTTCAGGATTTTTAGTAGCATCAGGCTTAGAAGTTTCCTTTGGCTTGTCAGTCACTTGCCCAATGGCAGGTTCTGCTTTCTTAGGTTCCACTTTTAACTCTTCTTTTTTTGCTACAGGCGCTGATTTTAGCTCTTCCTTCTTTTTTTTCTTAGGAGTGAGGTCTACCTTACCCATAACTTTTAGACCAGGTGCACTTGCCCTAGCCTCTATTACATCACCTTTTGGTTTTGTTACTTTGGGTGAAGAAGCCGGTGGATCAGAAGTTACTTCCTCCACTTTATGCTGCTCTACCAATGGCTGCTTTAGTACCTCGACTGGCTTGATTATTTCTAGTGGTGGCGGTGGTGCTAATTCCTGTTTCGGCTCTTCCTTTCGGTTACCAATTACAAGTTGATCTGCCTTCTCTTTTACTGCCATAGAGTTACTAAACTCCTTCAAGAGTGCATCGTGCATCCCATCAGAGATCTTAGAAGTTGGCTTATTCTCTATCTCGAATCCGCTTTCTACTAAAAAGTCAACGATGGTAGCTGTACCAACATTTAATTCCTTCGCAATTTTTACTAATCTCACTGCCATATGGGCTGTTAGTTTCTTTTAATGTTTTATTATATCCCTCAGCATTGAGGGACCTTTCAAGATCTAGGAACTCATAACTCTTACTCTTGGTCAAATTCTGATGCTAATATCTTTAGTACTTCTTCTACCGTCTCATCCTCTAGGTCCGTTCTTCTGATTAACTCATCTTTGCTTAGGTTAAGTACACTTCTCGCAGTATCACATCCGATTCCTTTAAGTGTATCTATTACCCACTCTTCAATCTCATCATTAAACTCGGTTAGAGCTACATCCTCAACTTCTAATTCTGCATCTTCTCTATAGACATCGATTTCATATCCTGTTAGCTTACCGGCTAGTTTAATATTACTACCTCCCTTACCGATCGCTAGAGATACTTGGTCTGCTGGCAAAAACACCGATGCTCTCATTTTTTCGTCATCCAGTGATATACTAGATACTTTAGCAGGAGTCAAAGACCTCTGTATGTATAGATTAATATTAGTCGTATAATTTACGATATCAATATTTTCATTTTTAAGCTCACGTACGATACCATGGATTCTTGATCCTTTCATACCTACACATGCTCCTACTGGATCAACACGCTCATCATAAGACTCTACAGCAACTTTCGCCCTTTCGCCTGGTATACGTACTATTTTCTTCACGGTAATGAGTCCATCTTCAATCTCTGGCACTTCTTGTTCTAAGAGCTTTTCTAAGAAAGTACTGTCTGTACGCGATACGACGATAACAGGATTATTGTTCTTCATTTCAACTCTGCGAATAACACCACGTACCATATCTCCCTTACGGAAATAGTCGCCACGGATCATCTCGTTACGAGGGATAACTAGTTCGTTACCTGTTACATCATCAAGTATAAGTACCTCACGCTTCATGATCTGACTTACTTCACCTAGTACGATTTCACCTACACGATCCATATATTTCTTATAGATCTCATCTTTCTCAAGATCCATGATACGAGATATCAAGGTCTGACGCGCTGCCATGATCGCTCTACGACCAAACTCTATAAGAGTCAACTGCTCATAACACTCTTCACCGATCTCATAATCATCATCGATAGCTTGCGCCTCAGAGAATGATATCTGCTTATCTTGTTCAGTTACCTCTCCATCTGGCACGATTAGTCGCACCCTCCACATCTCGAGGTCACCATTCTGTGTATTGACGATCACGTCAAAGTTTTCATCAGAACCATATTTTTTACGTATCAAAGTACGAAATACATCTTCCAATACGCGGACCATGGTAGGTCTGTCGATGTTTTTCCCAGCTTTAAATTCCGAAAACGAGTCTACTAAATTCATTTATTATTTATTATTTATTATCCCAAATGCAATTACATTCGAGTTAAAAACTTGCTTTTATCTTTGCTTCTTCTATCTCCACCCAAATTATTGGGTGGTCTTTTTGTACTTTTTTTTTCTTTTTTTTATTCTGTCCTACGAGCTCTATAACTTCGTATGTCAGCACAATTCCTTCATCACTTACTTCTTTCAATTCTCCTTTTACTTTCTCACCTTCATTAGTCTTGACGACCATCTGTCTGCCTATATTTTTAGGATATTGCCTTTGGTTTACTAATGGTCTACCAATACCTGCAGATGACACTTCTAGAGTATACTTACCTTCCCACCATTTTTTTTCATCTATGACAGCCTCTACTTCTCTACTTACTTTTCTACATTTAAGAAAGCTAATCCCTTCATCGCTATCGAGGAAGATCTCTACTTTATTTCCATTTACTTGCACCTCTGTGACAAAGCAATCATCGTATTCCAAGGTTTCAATACCTTTTCTTGCGAATTTTTTGATATGCTTAGCTTCCATAGGTTTTATCTATAATTTCAAGATATAGGCTTTGTTTCGGATATTTATGATAGTGTTTCTTATCTCAAACATATACATCTTAAAATATCATAAACATATTATTTCATCCAGACTTACTGAAATCAAAAGAGGGAACTCAACGTTCCCTCTTTTAATAATACCTTAATTAAGCACAAATATAAAACTTTTAAGTTAGGATAACAAGCACTCGTTACACATTATTTAATTCAATAATATGTCTCAAGTTTCATGCATTTATATCCGCCAAGAGCAATCTTAACATTCATATTCTGTGCAGTAGGTTAGTAAAACTGATATTTGACTATGGCTTCACATTAGCATTTATCATGATAGTTTTTGATCAAGGCTCTTTATAACTATTCACTTAATGCCCAATCATAAACGATTTGTCTATTTTTACACGTATTTTCAATTGATTTCAAACAACTATTTGAACCCATGACTTTTATTAAAAAAATAAAGACTCTAGCAATACTATTGGTCGCCACTACTTTGTCTGCACAAACAGACGATACTGTACTGATGACGGTTGCAGACAAAGATGTTACAGTAGGAGAATTCCGATACATATATGAAAAGAATAATGGCGATGGAGCTAACTATTCTCCTATGAGTCTTAATGAGTACATCGACCTCTATATCAAGTTTAAACTTAAGGTAGCTGAAGCGAAGGCTATGGGCCTAGATACAATTTCTGTTCTAAATAAAGAATTAGATGGTTATCGAAAGCAACTTACAGATAGCTATATCATGGACAAAGAGGTCATAAAAGCACTAACTAAAGAGCTATATGATCGAAAGAAAGAAGATATCAGACTAAGTCATATTCTTATATCAATCTCTAAAAGAGCTAACGCTGGTGAAATCGAAAGCAAGCGTAAAGCCGCTTTAGATATATTCAATAGAATCAAACTTGGTGAAGATTTCGCTACTCTGGCTAAAAAATACTCTGATGATAAATCATCGGCTAAGATAGGTGGCGATTTTGGTTGGTTGACAGCTAAATTGCCATCTGGATTTTATGCTTTTGAAAATGCTATGTATACCCTCAACAAAGGTGAAGTATCAGAACTGCTGCGTACTCCACTTGGGTGGCACATTATAAAAGTAATGGACAAGAGGCATGCAAGAGGTAAGATAAAAGTAGCTCATATCCTCAAGAGAACAGATAAAGCCAATCCAACTATAGCTAAAAAAGAGATAGATAGAATATTTGCAGAATTGGCCAATGGTGCTGATTTCGCAGATCTAGCAGCGAAGAACTCTGACGATGATAAAACCGCAAAGAAAGGAGGAGAATTAGCTCCATTTGGTATCAAAGTATACGAAGGATCTTTTGAAGAAGCCTCATTCGCATTGGCAACAAATGGTGATAACAGCCGTCCAATCAAAACTAAGATTGGATATCATATCATCAAAAGGATAGAAAAAATCGGTTTGGAAGATTATCCACAGTTTGAAGCCAAATCCTTAGCTTCCCTTAAAAAAGATAGTAGATATGAAACTCAAAAAGAACGTGTAGTAGAAGAAATCAAATTAAACGCAAGATACAAGCTTAACAAAACTACTTTTGACAACTTCGTAAAAAAACAGACTCCTGAAATCTATACATATAAGTGGAAAGCTACCAATATGAAGGATGATATATTATTCACTTATGGTGGTAAAAAAGACTACATGCTGAGCGACTTTACGACATACCTCAGGTCCAACACACGAATGAGACTGAGATATGACAAGAAAGATCCGATTGCAGAATCTGTAGAAAAAATGCTTAATGGATATGTGAAAGAGACTACGCTCAAGTACGAGCAATCTAATCTAGAAGAAAGACACCCAGAGTACAAATCACTCATGAGAGAGTATGAAGAGGGTATCTTACTATTCGAAGCGTCTAAACAAGAGGTATGGGACAAAGCATCAAAAGATACGCTAGGACTATATCTATACTACGAAGAAAATAAGACTGACTACATGTGGTTGCCTAGGGCAGATGTGGCGAAATATACAGTTGAAACAGAAAGTGCGAAGAAGGCTAAAGATGTATATAAGTGTGCAAAGAAGAAAAACGATAAAAAACTGCTCAAGAAATTTAACAAGAAAGATACAATACTAACCTCTGAAATAGTTAAAATTGAAAGAGCGAGTAAAGCTCAAGCTGGAATGGAATGGATAGAAGGTGCTAGATCAGAGTTTTCTTACGACGAAAAGAACGGTTTGGCTACATTTAAAAAGATACTTAAAATATATCAACCAACTATCAAGACTTTAGAAGAATCTAGAGGTTTTGTAATCGCAGACTACCAAGATCAACTAGAGAAAGAATGGGTGAAGAGACTAAATACGAAGTATGACGTAACGCTCAACAAAGATGTAGTTAATCAACTTAAAAAATAGTCGTACATAAAACGAATAAGAATCAAAATTGAGAGGTAAAATTTTCCATATCTTAATCTTTTCCATGTTGATCTGTGCTTGCAAGCAAGCAAATAAGCTACAACGTGTGTCTGATGCTCCAATACTAGCTGAGGTAGGAAATTCCACTCTATATCTAGACGAATTAGAGAATGGTGGCTTACTAACCAATGCATCCAACTCTTATGATAGCACTCATATTAAAAACGTCTACGTACAAAAGTGGATTAGAGATCAACTAATACTTATAGACGCTGATAAAACGTTAGCTGGTGATATAGATATCGACATGTTAGTTCAAGACTATAGAGAGTCATTGTTACTATATAACTATGAAAATGCAATGGTTAGAGATCGACTGGATACTACGATCACAACACAACAGATCGAACAATACTACAAAGAGAACGGTGATGCATTTAAACTGTCAGAATCCTTAGTAAGATGTAAAATAGTGGTTTTGAATGGTCGAACACCTAAGCTGGATAGATTTAATACCAATTGGAAATCTAGTAATATAAAATCTGTAAACACATACCTTGCGGCTAATTCTCCTGTGATGGCGATGATGGATGAATATAAATGGTATTCTGCAGATGAAGTACTGAGCTTCCTTCCAGACAAGATAAAAGAAAAAAACCTCAGATCGAGCAAAATTTTGCAAGAAGCGAAGGATGGAAACGAATATTTTGTTAAAATACTCCAGTATCTGGACAAATCTGAAGATCCACCGTTAGCTTATGTAACTAGCAACATAAAAAAGATAATTTTACACCAAAGAAAATCAAAACTGATAGTCAAACTCAAAGAAGACCTCTATCAGCGAGAAATCAACAGTACCAAAGTAAGAATCTATTAATCTATAGACAGATTACAGTATATAATAAAGAATAGAAATCTATATGATCAAATATATCCAAATCCTAATAGTAACGTGCTTATCTGCTGCAGCTATGGCTCAAGGGCCAGTGCTATTAGATAAAGTAATATCTAAGGTTGGTAGTGAATATATACTACTATCGGAACTCGAAGGCCAATATGCTTACATAAAAGAGTCAAACCCTAGTGTAACAGAAGATACAAAATGTGAAATGATAGAAAATCTAATCGCACAAAAAATTATCGTTTACCAAGCACGTCTAGATAGTATCGAAATAACCGATGACGAACTAGATGCACAACTGACATATAGATTCGAATCTATACTTCGTCAGATGAATGGAGATGAAGAGTTTTTCCAAGAATACTACGGAGCTTCAGTCAATGAAATGAAAGAAAGGTACAAGGACGAACAGAAACAGCAAATCCTTTCTGAGCGTATGCAGCAAAAACTAATTTCTGAAGTTAACATAACTCCTAATGAAGTAAAAGAATTTTTTGATCAGTTCCCAACAGATAGTCTTCCGTACCTCAACTCTGAAGTAGAAGTAAGTGAGCTTGTCCTCAAGCCAGTAGTGAATGAAATAGAAAGACTGAAGGCGCTAGATCGTATGAAGGAGATCCAAAAAGAGCTCAACAGTGAAAGTGCTGACTTTGCAGAATTAGCTAAAAAATACTCTCAAGATCCAGGATCTGGAAAGAAAGGAGGAGATTTAGGCTTCGCTAAGAGAGGTACTTTTCTACCTGCTTTTGAAGCTGCTGCATACGACCTCAAAGAAGGGATGATGACAGATATAGTAGAGACGAAGTATGGATTCCATATTATTCAACTACTAGAGCGTAGAGGTAACACTATACACGCTAGACACATACTTATAAAGCCAAATATCACATCTGCAGATAACGATCTTGCTATAGCAAAACTAGAAGAAATTAAAACTGAGATAGAAATAGATTCTATTTCATTCGAAAGAGCAGTAAAGAAATATGGAGAGAAAGATGTAGCTAGTTTTAGTAATAGTGGAAGAATGAAAAATCCAGTTACTCAAAATACTTTCTTTGAGACTGTTCAACTAGATGCAGATATTTATTTAGAGATCATAGATATAGGTGTAGATGATGTATCTAACGTAATGGAAGTACTGAGCCCTATAGGTGAATACTCTTATAGAATAGTGCAACTCAAATCTCTAACAAAGCCACATAGAGCCAATCTCAAAGAAGATTACGATAAGATCTCAAAGTTTGCCAAAGAAAGTAAGAAGTCACTGTATTTCAACAACTGGGTAACTGAAAAGCTCAAGACAACTTATATCAGCGTAGACAGCAGATATAATACATGTCCCAATCTAGAAAAGTGGATAGAAAGTAAGTCTGAATAAAAGAAGAGGAGGTTACAAAGCAAATAACAAGGCAAATGTTACTTTTTGAAAAACGCACTTTGAAGAGTAATTTAACTTACGCCGCTCAAGCGTTAATAGTTTAGTCATTACTGCTAGATACTAGAGAAAAGACAAACCTTTGAATTTCCTGCTTTCTCGTGGCGAAGTCAGCGTGTTTCTTTAAAACACATTCTGACTTCATAGTACGCGATCTTGTTCTTTAATAAAAACCACGCTTTACCAAGCTTTATTGAAAGGATTGGATTCTTCTCTATCTATAATTGTGTCTAATATTGTAATAGCACAAATGAATACTATATCTCTAGCGGCACCGCTTACCATTTGTTCTTCATCATCTTGGATGCTATCTTCTATAAATGCGAGTAAGTCTTCTTGAGTATATCCATCGAAGAAAATATCTAACTTTTCTCTAAATGTTTTTCCTTTCGCGTTATTAAGTTTTTCCCAATTTTCCTCTTCAATTTTTTCTAGTTTTTTAGGTTTTAGATCTTTATCGAACTTACCAAATTTCTCTTCCCATGATAAAAATATGACAGCGACGATGAAGCTGACATAAGCCTTTTCCTCATCGATTAGAAGAGAAAAATTATCCTGATTAAGATAATCAGAAATAGCAGGAAAGTTTTCTTCCCATCTCTTTTCTAATGCAAGAAGTTTATTGTTTTCTTCAAGAGATTCTATGATGCCCTCTATTGTCTTTTCGTTTACTAGTGTAGCCATATTAATATCCTTCTATTTTTTGAACAAGAAAAAAACCATCTTCACCTTTCTCTTGATATAGCGGCATGATTATCATAGCATCTACAGGTGATTTGATTATACCGTTTTGATCTTCTGCGAGAGCCTCACCTGCGCTAACCTTCTGAAAGTTTTTAAACTTTGGTAACATACGAAATTTATCGCCTTTGGCTATAGGATGAATGCTATGCAGCTGTGATAGCATCGGCAAATTCTTACTATATTCTACAAGTAGCGAATCATGTCTATTCTCTACGTTTTCAGATTTGACAGCATCTATTATACTCATGCAATTAGTAATGGCCGCGATGGCTCTGTTGACAGATAGGTCCTCATTATGCTGACCAGACTCAAAGACTACTGCCACTGTTGGCAAATCGAAATTGTCTGATCGAAAATAGTGCAAAGTAGTACCTTCGATGCCATCAACCATTCCGCGAATCACTGGTGCATGCAACTCTAAGGCGATACGTAAACTCTCAGAATCATTGGTAGGAAGAGTAAATATTCCACCATAACTTGATGTCGTATGCATATCCAACACTACTAACTTACTATACTTACGGCTGGCCAATTCAGCATGTATTAGATCAAGTATTTCTCTCAGTTCTAATGCCTCTGTTTGCAATATGCTTTTATCAGTATTGAGTATACGTTCTACATTGTCATCTTTCCATATTCTATTGAGATCTCTAGTTATAAATCTTTGTTGAAGGATAAACGATTGTCTATTGCCTATGATCCCTAGTAAAGTCCCCTTGTATTCAAAAGCAGGATTAGTAATAGGTTCTACCTCTAACATCTTAAATATTAAATCTAATGCCCTTACTCCTGCAGGTTCATTGCCATGTATTCCTCCAAAGACAACTAGTAATGGTCCTCCCTCTTCCCCTTGGAACCTGCCTATTACTCTATCTAACATCTACTATTATTGCATTTATATTTCACCTGACAATCATTGTACAGTTACAATTCATTAAACGTTATTAATGTGCTTCTAGCCAATTTTCGCCAGTATCCATACTTACTAGAATGGGCACTTTTAAATCCGGAAGCGCGTTTTTCATTAGATCTTCTACTAGCGTTTTGACTTCTTCTAGCTCTGTTCTATGCACATCGAATACAAGTTCATCATGTACTTGCATTATCATCTTCGTCTTATATTTTCCGTCTTTTAGTGCTTGATGAATGTTGATCATAGCTATCTTGATCATATCCGCAGCTGTACCTTGTATTGGTGTATTGATAGCCATACGCTCAGCATTGGACCTCAACATTCCATTGCGAGAGTCTATATCTCTTAGTGATCTTCTTCGACCAAGTAAAGTCTGAACATATCCATTTTCTCGGGCGAATGCTACGGTATCACCCATATATTTTTTCAAGCCACTGAATTGCTCAAAATAATTTTCAATTAAATCTTTTGCTTCTCCTCTACTGATATCCAATTGACGAGAAAGATTTGTAGATCCTGCTCCGTATGTAATGGAAAAATTGACTGTTTTTGCGTTTCTTCTTTGATCTGCTGTAACATCATCGTATGGAACATCATACACTTTTGCAGCGGTAGCTCTGTGAAAATCATTGCCTACAACAAACGCTTCCATCATAGCCTTATCTTGGCTAATTTCTGCAATTAATCTTAATTCTATCTGACTATAATCGGCAGCCAGTAAAATATGGTCTTTATCTCTTGGTTCGAATGCTTTTCGAATCTCTCTACCAGCTTCATCTCGTATTGGAATATTTTGCAAATTAGGATTATCCGAACTGAGTCGGCCAGTAGCTGCTCTCGCTTGATTAAAGTTACTATGAATTCTTCCTGTTCGAGAATTGACTAATACCGGTAAAGCATCTACGTAAGTTGACTTGAGTTTACTTAGCTTTCTATACTTCAGTATATGCTGAATGATATCATGTTTTGGTGCCAGTTCGTTAAGTTTCTCTACATCTGTGGAGTATTGTCCTGAGCTAGTCTTACGCCACCTATATGGTACTTTTAACCTATCGAATAGTATCTCTCCTACTTGACGAGGTGATGCAATGTTGAATTCACTACCTGCCTGCTTATAAATCTCAAGCTTGACTTCATGAATTCGTTCACCTAGATCTACAGAATAGTCTTTGAGGAACTGCGAATTGATACGGACACCATTATATTCTATCTCACCAAGCACTTTGATTAGTGGTTCTTCTATCTTACGGTATACTTCTTCACTTTCGTTTTCCTTGAGCAAATCCGTAAGAATAGGCACTAGTTGTAAGGTTAGATCTGCGTCTTCACCAGCATACTCAACGACTTTTTCTACTGGTACATCTCTCATGGTGAGTTGATTTTTACCACGTTTACCGATCAGTTGTTCTATGGGTACCATCTTATACTCAAGATAAGCTTCCGTCAGATAATCGAGCTTATGTCTTAGATCTGGCTCACATAAGTAGTGAGCGATCATTGTGTCAAACATTGGACCAGCTACTTCCACGCCATACCACTTGAGCATGGTGTTGTCATATTTGATATTTTGCCCTACCTTCTCTATGTCAGGACTTCCAAGCACTTCTGCAAATTCTGCTACTATGGCTTTAGCTTCGTCTATGTCTACTGGTGTAGGTACATAATACGCTTCACTCGGCCTCCATGAAAAAGACAAACCTACTAACTCTGCTTGATGTGCATCGATCCCAGTAGTCTCTGTATCGTACGCTATGACCTTCTGCTTTAGTAGGTCCTTAATCAGTTCTAAACGTTTCTCAGGAGTATCTACGAGTATATATTTATGGTCTGTATTTTCTATATTTTTTTCTACTACGGCATATGTCTTGGTTGCCTTTTCTTTTTGTTTAGAAGAGTTCGCTGAAAACCCTGAGAATAGATCTTGTTGCTGCCCTGGTTGTGCTTCTTGCTTTGCCTGTCCTAGTATCTGTATTGCTAAAGATCTGAATTCCAACTCTTTAAATAAAACCTCTAATTTTGGCTTATCAAATTCTTCTAAAATGTATGTTGCTGCATCGAATTGGATAGGTACATCTAGCTTAATTGTCGCTAAATCTTTAGATAGCCTTGCCTGGTCGGCGAAGTTTTCGAGATTTTCTTTTTGCTTGCCTTTAAGATCAGCTGTATTGGCTAAAATACCTTCTACATCACTATAGAGCTTAAGCAGTTTTACAGCCGTTTTTGGCCCTATTCCTGGTACTCCTGGGATATTATCAACACTATCTCCTTGTAGACCTAATACGTCTATTACCTGATCTACACGCTGAATATCCCACTTTGCTAATACTTCTTTTTCACCTAATACCTCTATACCATTACCCATACGCGATGGCTTATACATAAATATCTTGTCCGAAACTAGTTGAGCATAATCTTTATCAGGAGTCACCATGAATACATCGAATCCTTCTGCTTCAGCTTGCTTACTTAGCGTACCTATTACATCATCTGCCTCATAGTTGGGGATGATCACTACTGGTATTTTAAATCCTTCAAGTATCTCTTCAATAATAGGAATGGCAATAGATATATCCTCTGGTTGAGCATCACGATTGGCTTTGTACTCTGGATATTGCTCATGTCGGAACGTACCACCTCTAGGGTCAAATGCAACAGCAATATGAGTGGGCTTCTGATTGACAAGTATATCCCATAGCGATCTTACAAAGCCTGTAATAGCAGATGTGTTAATACCTTTGGAGTTAATCAAAGGGCGATTGATAAATGCAAAATGCGCTCTATATACTAATGCGTGCCCATCGAGTAGGAATAGCTTCTTTTCTGCCATAGTTGAAATTGCTGTGTTGGAGGGTGAAGGTAAGATTTTTGATATACTTAATTTTATATCATGGTATAAATGAAGAACATAAAAAAAGCGGTCATTATCCTAAAGACAATGGCCGCTATTATTTTTATCAGAATATAGTACTATCTCATAATCACTAGTTTTCCAAATCCTTTGGTAAAGAACCTGTCAGCATATTGATTTTCATAACGTTCCATATCTGCTGGTAAATTGACTTTATATAGATATACACCATTAGCTAATTTTTCACCATAGTCATCCGTACCATTCCACTTATAATCTGTCCTGTTCAATCCTATTCGTAATGGACCAAGTTCTTCTCTAGATATCTCTTTAACTACTTTGCCACTTACTGTAAGTATCGAAATACTAATATCGTCAGGCACTTCACTACCGGTAAGCGTAAATATAAACTGCGTCTGACTAGAAAATGGATTAGGATAATTAAGCACATTAGATACACTTTCTCGTAGTATTACTCGAAATGTAACTTCGTAGGCATTATCGCCACTAATATTACCAGAAGCATCTGCCGCCTGAACTACCAACGTATAATCACCGTCTTGTGAAAGTAATGGTTCAAGAGATATTTTTGCTTGATTATTATTTAAGTCTGTTGCTGCTTCAAATGATAATTCTGGACTAGCTATGTTATACTCAACTTCATTTCCATTAGGATCTATCAATGAGACCATTATTTTTTCTGGATCGTCTAATAGTAAAAATTCATTTTCATCACGAACATCGATTAAAATAAATGGATTGGCCGCAACTATATCTCCATTGATAATGTGTACACCATCAAAACTTACATCTAGTACGGGCTCTTTTCTATCTGTCCGAACATAAAAGTCAGTCACTCCAAAATTATTGAAAACAAATTTTTCCGGTTGATCACCTTCAGGATTAATTTCAAAATTAAATTGTTGGTCTCCCTGTAGTGCTTTTGTATTGTAATTGAAATCTAACAATTGCGTTTCATTGGACTTAAGAGGTTCTAGTCTATCATAGACTATAATTGTTTCATTGGTTTCATTTGTAATTGTATATTTTACCAACAAACTATCCATATCATTACTACTAATATTTTCTGCCTTGATTGCAAACTCCATAAATTGCCCTTGTTGTAGGGTATCAGAGTTAAACACAAAAGTATCATCCTTATTAAGAATTGCTTCCGGTGCAGCATCATAAAACACTCTCCAAAATTTTAAATTAACAGGAGTCCTATCTACATCATCCATCGTATACATATCTAATCTTAGGTATGGATACTCTATTGCATCTATACTAGATAGATCTACTTCCATTTCATTGACAATGGTAAAGAGTGTATCCATTTCACCATTATCTTTTATACCTTTTATGTAGAGCATGTAGGTGTCATTAGCAGACTGATCTTCGACACTCCATATCATTCTATCCCAAGATAATGCGGGGCCTATGTTAGGTGTATTCAAATCCCCTTCTATATAGTTACGTTCAAAATCGCTTGCTATATTTACAATAGAAAATCTATCCTTCCCAATATTTTCATCCCTGAACAATTCGTTTTTAGTGTAGATCATTCCAAAAGGAACGGTTCCTAAGTCTTCTATTTTTCTTGCTAAAGTACTTCCTTGTGCTTCCAATACATTAAATAAATTCTTGCCATTATTGACTAAGGAATCAAGTGCCCACTTTTCTACTTCCAAATCAGATTCGATTGTATTTGTAACGGTATAAATAAACACATGATACCCATCAGGAATTGAATCGGAAAGCATATTTACTGCATCTATTCTGCTTTGCTGTGAATTGGTAGGAAAGAAATATATTCTTTTAGTGTTATTTTTAAAAACACTTCCATATCGACCCATACCGCCGCCTGTAGATTCGTTTTTCACAAATACGTTAATTCCATTATCACGATACGCGATTGCAATTCCATCTGGTACACCTTGATTTTTATAGTCCCAAGTTCTCATTTGCCCAACTGGAAATGTGTTTTCATACATCCTTGGCCAAAGTATTTCTCCGCCAATATCGTCAAATTGAGGAATATGCAAATTGGTAAAAATACTTATACCTTGGTTAATAAAATCTAATTTTCTGTATTCGTAATCAATGCCAGTTAGATTGTTTTTTAAGAATTGATAATAGTGACTTTGATTCCAGCCGTCTGAACTATTGGGTAAATATATAAATGAACTTTCTCTCCATTGAAAACCTATATTGACATCAGTACTATCTGCACTTACTCTCCAATAATATACTTCCCCGGGTTTAAATTCTGACTCTGGCTGCCATATCAATGAACCCCCACCATCTGTTATAACTGTGGTTTCTTTTATTGAAGAGTTGAACATTGAAGTTGTGTCCATCTCAATGATGTATGTCTTATCTCCAGCAAGTATATTGCTCGTGGATGCTATTAGTTTTGGTTGACCTCCATTAAATATTGCAAACTCTTCTGGATAGATTGGGTTTGCAGAGTTATCTAATGCGAAATAGCAGTAACTGCTTTCTCCTTCGGCAAAGCCTAGTACATTATTTGATGTCGCTTCTGGCAGAGGCTTTTCGGATACTTCTTGATCATAGTTTAATTCTATACTTACGCAGTTTTCTCCTATACCGATTAAGCCTGGATTGGTAAGCGTAAATGTATCTATATATGTATGTGCTGGTCCAGCTATTCTACGATACAAAGTGTCATATGCTGTACCGTCAGGAAGCGACTGTATCGCTCTTACATTTAATGAATCATTAATACTTTCACCGAGGTTTACGACTTTATAAATCAATTCAAATTCTTTATTTTCTGGACTAATGATTGATGGGGTTGTCGTTAAAGACCCAAAATCTATTGTATAATCTGGTGACTCGAATGTAGTAATGCGAACAGCGGGGTCTCCGTGTAGCGTAAACTGTTCGTTTAATGTGCGAAATGAAATATTTGAGCTTGTATTGTTAGCTGAAAGTAAATGATTGACAATTTCTCCTACAGTGCCTCCATAGAATTCATCACTACTTACCGCCTGATAAAATTTTTCACCTAGATCACCTTGAGGAGATATGTAAGCTGATCCAGATGAAGCCATAAATACTATACTTCCAACTTTGGGTTCTAACACAAAATCTTCACTAATTGCTTTAGCATTAGTATGTATATTTCCAGAGTAACATCCCATAGATAGAAATATTGGAAGTTTACCTTCATTATTATATTGTGCCGCTTTTTCCAATGCAAAATCTAATGTCCCAGGTGCAGAATGACCAAAGAAAGACATTATCGAAGCACCTTCATCTACTTTATTTAATACTTGAGTTGCGAAACCTGTTCCTATATCAGAAGAACTCTGCTTAGTAAAAGTAGTAACGTTCGCGCCAAATTTACTTTGCACTAGAATATTACCCATATTATCCAAACTAGATTCTATTAGGTCCAATATATTTGGATCTCCCCCTGCCAGATGTATAATATTTTTAGTCCAAAGTCGCCCACCTATAGTACTCGGGTATGTTGTAGGGTCCTCTCTTGTAATAATCTTTTCGTAGTATCCCTTTATATCATTAATACTTGTTACTGATATTCTTCCAGTAGGTACTCTTGGCTGAGATTCATTTTTCTTTGCAAATAAAGTATTGTCAGATCCTGGCACTCCGAAAGTAGGAACGAAAAAATTTAACTTGAGTGGATCCGGATCATTCAATTGCTCCTCAGTTCTACTCGAAGCATATTCTATGCCTTTACCTAACACAAAATTAAACTTCGCTTCTTTCCAATTATCTTCAACCCATCGTGCATGGTTTTTTATTGATAGTGGATGTCTGTGTACTCCGTATCCAAATTGATTATATAGATCTTCCACAAATACTATTGCAGGTGTGAGTGAGCCACCATTTGCTGAAGCCCTATGATCTGCGTATGCTCTCAAGTAATTTACTCCATCATTATTTATTTTATCAAATTGATTTGAGGTGTACATTACAAACTCTACTTCGCCCATTTGAGCGTAATCTACCATAGGGGCAATTTCTATTTGGCTTAAATTTTTTATTCCTAGATCACTTATTATTTTGAGTGTTATTAATTCACTTGATGCAGGGATCAACAATTTAATAAGGCCATCTTCTATCACAGGAATATACCTTATTCCATTGGTAATATCAATGACAGATATCTCCCCATTAGTATCGAAATTTTTAAATTCAAAGTATCTAGTCTGATTAGAGGATTCCAACGAAATTTGAGATTCATTTTTATTTTCAAAATCAAATTCTCTAGCATATCTCAACACACTGTTAGCTATTGTGTTTTTATCCGCTAATGACTGGTAACTTCTCACTTTTATGGCTACATCTCCATTTCCAAAATCATTCTCTTCAAGCGGTATGTTATATTGCTTGGTTTGCTTTTGTTCAAAATCGGCAGTTAGTTTCACATTGTCATTGACACTGACATCCACAGTGTGAAGGAGATTGTTACCAGAGATACGTATATCGAGACTTGGTGCTGGCCCATTCTCATATTTGTTATCTACTTTATGATCAAATAAATTAATTGATTGTAAATCACCACAAAATCCTTCTCCCGGCAAGAATTGTGAAAATCTTACATCTTGAGTTTCGGATGGTTTGTTAAGCCTATTATTGAAAATTACGACATCCTCGTGCATATAAAACTGCTCTGCATCCAATGTATTATTGTTTAGATCTACTATTACTTCTTGAAATCTTTTGTTTTGTACTCCTTGGTCCCAGGTAAGAAAATATGCTGAAGTATCGCTAAATAAACTATACATCGGATTGAGAGGATCTTCTTGCTCAACGTACAAGTGTTTATCCAATTCTCCGCGATTCTTCACACCGACAAATTCTATATAGCCCCCTGATGATAAAGATCCTGAATTACTTACACTGATCGCCTGCTCCTGCCCAAAGTAATATACTTGTAACTCGGCTCCCACGAGAAATTGTACAGGAACTCCCGCTGCTTGTAACTCATCATAACTTACTCTATACAGACCATCTTCCGCAAGCATCATTTTATAGTATGAGTGGTCGTAATTTATCCATTCATTACCGACAAGTGTATCTTGGCCTACTACAATCTGCGCATAGTTCGTTACTGCCCCTATAATTGACAGTAAAAATGTAAATATTGTGGATTGCATCCTTGTTAACTTTTTCATGGCATGACTTATTGTCCTTATAAAAGCCATATTAAATAAATTAATATATATTAATTATTGTTATTTAATGTGTTGACTCCATGCAAAATTAATAAATACTACTGTATAAAACATGTATCTTACATGACTTAATAGGACTTATTTATTCTTTTAACGTATATCTTGGCATTTAATTACAAGTCTACTATTGTAAATGCCTATTTAACCATAAATAGCTAATTTTTTAATGTTATTTATAAGTACTTCTAGATTGTCATATGCCGCAATTGCATTTTATATTTCTTTTTTTCATAACCATTAAGCTATGTTTTGCGCTGTACTACTATTTAAGATTAGCTATATATCGACTGCCACTTCGAGATAATCAAAATAAAGCAGAAGGTATAAGCATTAGTGCTATAATATGTTATCACAATGAGAGCGAAAATATCTCTCATTCAGTAGACGCACTTTTCAATCAGTCTTGTAATAAACTAGAGATAGTTTTGGTAGATGACTTGTCTTCTGACAATACGTATGATCAGCTAATTAAGTTTTCCGGGCATAATTGTATAGTGGTACAAAACGATACCCCGAATTTTGGCAAGAAGCTGGCACTTACAAAAGGAATAAACACAGCTACTCAAAAATGGTTGCTGCTTACAGATGCAGACTGTATCGTACCTAAAGACTGGGCAAAAACAATGGCGAGCTACGCTGAAAACCATAAAATAGTTTTGGGATACGCTCCATTAAACAAATCCAAGACTCTCGCAGGAAAGTTTGCTAGATATGAGACCTACTATACCGCCCTACAGTATCTTTCGTTTGCTCTAGCTGGTAGGCCGTATATGGGTGTCGGACGTAATTTGATGTACCATCGAAGTATATTTGATGGAGCCAATGGATTTTCAACACATAATGATATAGCCTCAGGAGACGATGATTTATTAATCAACTATACAGCGAATAGTGAAAATACTGCTATTTGTATAGATCCGGATTCGTTTGTTTATAGTCTTGGAAAAGAGACTTTTAGTTCATTCATAAGGCAAAAAACTCGTCATATCTCTAGCTCGCATAGATATAGATGGTTGGATAAAGTATTACTAGGCGTATCATCTATAACTCAGATAGGCTTGTATATGTCAGCTTTCTTTCTGTTATTTTTGCCATCCAATATTTGGTTGATGGCATTGCTTGCATATTGGACATTGATGCTTATTATCCAATATCCTATTTGTAAGAAACTTCATAGCATGGATCTGTGGTTATTATTTCCAGTGTATGACATAGCTATGGCGATATATTATATTATAATGATTCCTTTTGTCTTTATCAAAAAACAGAATTCTTGGAGCTAATACTGAAATACTTTCCAGATCTGACGGAGCGTCAGAAATCACAATTTGCTCAACTTGAAAATCTATACAAGAAGTGGAATGATAAGATCAATGTAATCTCACGTAAAGATATAGACAATATATATCTACACCATGTACTGCATTCCTTGGCTATAGCCAAAGTGATACAGTTTAAGAAAGGCAGTAAGGTGCTTGATCTAGGATGCGGTGGTGGTTTTCCTGGTATTCCTTTGGCAATCATGTTTCCTGATGCACAGTTTACCTTAATAGACGGCACACGTAAAAAGATCAAAGTAGTGAACGAAGTCGCTGAAGCTATCGGCCTAACCAATGCAAAAGGAGTACACGTAAGAGCGGAGGAGCATACGGAGAAATATGACTTTGTAATCATAAGAGCCGTAGCATTGGTAGAAAAACTAGTCACCTGGACGGATAAACTGATCCATGATGATCATAAAAATTCATTTCCTAATGGAATTATAGCCCTTAAAGGTGGAAATGTAGTAGAAGAAATCGCGCAAACAAACAACAAAGTTTACTCAGAAGTGTATCCTATTAAAGATATATTTGATGAGAAGTACTATGATGAAAAATTTGTGATTTATATCCAACACTAACAGTTGACGTGAATTAACAACGTATTGTTAGTTGATTAATGTATAATTTAAAACCTTAATCATGAATGAATATGATAATTCGTATTATTCATGAAAACCAATTTTTATAATCATATTACTTTTATATGAAAAGAGGAAAAATAGCAATAGCTGGAGCAGGACTTTGTGGTACCATGATGGCAATCAAATTGGCTGAATATGGATACCAAGTTGATCTCTATGAAAGACGCTCAGACTTAAGAAAAACCGACATATCAGCAGGAAGGTCGATCAATTTAGCAATATCAGACCGAGGACTAAATGCTCTAGAGATGATAGGTCTAAGAGAAAAAGTATCCGCTGAGATCATACCTATGCATGGGCGTATGATACATCCATCTGATGGAGAGAACACTATGTACTCATATAGCGGAAGAGAAGGAAAATATATTAATAGTGTATCTCGTGGAGGACTTAACATGACCTTACTAGATAAAGCTGAAAAAAGTGACTACATCAACTTATTTTTCGAAGCTGATGTAAAATCTGTAGACATTAACTCATCGACACTGACCCTAAATATTAATGGTCATGAGACTACAAAGTCATATGATGTCATATTTGGATCAGACGGTGCTGGGTCAGCAATAAGAAGGACAATTCAAAAAAATGGCAGCCGCCTGAGATTTGATTTTCAACAAAAATGGCTGAGTACTGGCTACAAAGAGTTACATATACCACCCACCTCAGCAGGTGGATGGAAAATAGAAAAACATGCGCTACATATTTGGCCTCGCAAAGGACATATGATGATTGCGCTACCTAATCTTGATGGAAGTTTTACGCTTACTATGTTTACTCCTTTCGAGGGACCAGTAGGAATGAATCGACTGGATACAGACGAGCTCATTACAGAGTTTATGGAAGAAAATTTTGCGGACGCAACAGTGCTTATTCCAGATTTGCTAGAACAGTTTCACACTAATCCTACTTCCTCTCTGGGTACTATCAAATGTTATCCTTGGGTGTATAATCGTACTGTACTACTAGGTGATAGTGCTCATGCTATCGTTCCATTCTATGGGCAAGGAATGAATTGCGCACTGGAGGATTGTGTTGTACTCGATCAACTGATAAAACATCATGATCATGATTGGGACAAAATACTTCCATCATATCAGGAGCAACGCAAAGTAGACGCAGACGCAATAGCAGATTTAGCGGAAGATAATTTCTATGAAATGAGAGACGCAACTGCGGATCCAGTATTCAATGTAAAGAGACTAATAGAATTAAGACTGGAAGCGGAGCATGATTATTACAGTAAATATAGTCTGGTGACATTTAGGGCTGATGTACCATATCATATTGCTATGGAGCAAGGAAGATTACAAAATAGTATCTTATACGATATAGCTAAGAATGTTGATGATCCTACAACTGTTAAGCTTGGGCCGATACTAAAACAGATTAATCAGTATGTTGGTGAGAGGATGAAATCAATTTAAGAATTTATTTTAGCTATAGATCAAAGACGATACAGCAACACTGCAATACAATCTATTCTAATAATTACTACCTTAGCAATCACTCAAACTAATAAATAGAGATCATGACAATACCTAAGCCTTTCAACCTTCAGAAATGGATCGACGAGAACAGAGATGATCTCAAGCCGCCAGTGGGGAATAGAAATCTATATAAAGATGCTGGAGACTATATCGTTATGATCGTCGCTGGTCCTAACGCTCGTAAAGATTATCATTATAATGAGACTGAGGAGCTATTCTATCAGATTGAAGGTGACATCATAGTACGTATACAAGTAGATGGCAAGCCAGTAGATGTACCAATCAAAGAAGGAGAAATGTTTTTGCTTCCAGCCAAAGTGCCACACTCACCTATAAGAGCAGATAAATCTATTGGGCTAGTAGTTGAGCTCAAGCGTGATACCAATATGAAAGATGGATTAATGTGGTTTTGTGACAACTGCAATACCAAGCTCCACGACACATACTTTCAATTAAAAAATGTCGAAAAAGACTTCCAACCAAGGTTTAAAGAATATTACAATTCGGAAGAAAAGCGTACTTGCCCTGAGTGCAATAGCGTTATGGAAATAGATAGCAGATTTGTAGACTAGATATATGCCCAAACAAACGTACTTCGCTTCTGATTTTCACTTAGGTGTAGCTGCTGCAGATGATAGCATCACTAGAGAACAAAAAATAGTGAGATGGATGGATCAGATAGCAGACTCAGCAGAAGCAATTTATCTGCTTGGTGATGTATTCGATTATTGGTTTGAGTATAATAGTGTAATTCCCAAGGGATTTTCTCGACTATTTGGAAAGATCAGAGAACTAAGAGATGCAGGCATACCGATGTACTATTTCACAGGCAATCATGACATGTGGATGTTTCGCTATATGGAAGATGAGTACGGCATACCAATCTACAGAGAACCTATAGTTCGTAACATACAGGGTAAAAAAGTATTCCTAGCACATGGCGATGGTCTAGGACCTGGAGACTATGGTTATAAGGTGATTAAAAAAGTATTTAATAATGGACTCTGTAAATGGTTATATGCCAGGATACACCCCAATACTGGACTATGGATTATGAAGCAATTTAGCCACTCTAGTAGAGCTATGACTAGCGAAGAAGAAAAGAACTTCAAAGTAGAAAAAGAGTGGACACTCCAATATGCACAGGACCATGTAAAAACAAACGAGAATATCGATTATTACATCATGGGACATAGACACCTTCCTATCCAATATCAATTAGCTAATGGAGGAGAATACATTAACATCGGAGACTGGCTTCATCATTATTCCTTTGGAAAGATGGAAAATGGTAAGCTCAGTATTGAATTTTTTGAAACCGATAATCAAAAAATATATGGTAAGTAGAAGTATTCTTTTATTGATTGCCATCTGTTTCTTTTCATGTGGTGTCGCCAAGGAAATTTCAACTCCGATCAGTATGTCTAATACTCATGATATCAACATAGCTATAGACAATGTATATCTTGACAATCTAGATCAGCTGCATATTGTAGATCGCAAAGGTACACTCACTAGGTTCACTCAAGATCTAAAAATACTTTACAAATACTCTGATAACACACTAGGATCAATACAACATATAGATGTCAATAATCCATTGAAGATACTAGTCTATCACAGAGATTACGGAATCATAAGTTATCTAGATAATTCCTTAGCACTGATACGTAAGGCCAACCTTCAAGATTGGGGGTACAATGATGTAACAACTATAGCATCATCTAACGATGGCAATATATGGCTCTATGATCCAGCTAAAAATCAGATAATTAAAATCAACGATACAGGCAAAATAAAATTAAGCACCAATAATCTCAACGACTACAGGCTCGAAGATCTTAACCCCACTAAAATTATTGAAAGGAATAATAAAGTTTTCGTCTACGACCAACAATATGGTATCATCATCTTTGATAACCTAGGCCAATATCTTAAAGTGTTGCCCATCAAAGACATTAAAAATTTCCAGACGGATGGTAAGAATATTTATATCTTTCAAAACAATAGCATCAAAATCTACACCATAAGACTTTTAGAGGAAAGTACTATTCCATTGGAGCCAAAAGATGGTATAAAAAATGTTCTCATCAGTCCAAGATCAATCTATTACATTTATGCAGATGGAGTAGATCGTAAATTTAGATAAAACTATTTATTACATATGGCACTCATCACATTCAACGAAAATGGAATATACTGTGAGAAAGCTAGTATTTATATAGATCCTTGGAAACCTGTAGACAAGGCACTAGTCACTCACGGTCACTCTGATCATGCTCGATGGGGCAACAATTACTACTTATGCACCACTAGCGCAGAACCCGTAATAAGATATCGATTAGGTAATGAATCTAAGATAGAAAGTATTGATTATGGCAAGCAGATCAATATCAATGGTGTAAAATTTAGTTTTCATCCAGCTGGACATATCATCGGATCTGCCCAAATCAGAGCTGAGTATAATGGAGAAGTATGGGTAGCTTCTGGTGATTATAAAATAGCAAACGACGGAATCAGTGAACCTTTCGAGTCTATAAAATGCGATCATTTCATTACCGAATCTACTTTTGGGCTACCTGCATTTGATTGGGTACCTCAGGAAGAGATATTTGAACAAATCAATGAATGGTGGAGGGCAAATGCCGAGAAAGGAAAGGTGAGTATAATGGGCTCATACGCATTAGGAAAGGCTCAGCGAATCATCAATCTTGTGGACCACAGTATAGGAGAGATTCTTACTCATGGTGCAGTAGAATATACTAACAAAGTGCTCCGTAAGCAAGGTGTAAAACTCAAAAAGACTACCAAAGTCGATAATAGTATGCACTACAATAGATTTAAAGGAAGCTTAATCATTGCTCCACCCTCGGCATTTAGATCACCTTGGATACGTAAGTTCAAGGACTACTCCTCAGCTATGGCTAGTGGTTGGATCGGTAATAGAAATATGGGAATGACCACAGATAGAGGATTTGTGCTATCAGATCATGCAGACTGGAAAGGACTCAATACAGCCGTAAAAGAGACAGGTGCAGATAATATCTATGTAACTCATGGATATACAGAACAATACGCAAAGTGGCTCGTGGACCAAGGCTACGATGCTCAAGTGATAGCTACAGAGTATCATGGTGTTTGATAGGTTTAAATGAAAGCTGAAACCAAATCAGTATTTTTGATCCACATCCAAAAGAAATACAAACTTTATGAAAATGACAGTATCAATTAAGAATGCAGAATTCTTTGCTTATCATGGCTATTATGCAGAAGAAAGAAGCGCAGGGAATACATTTCTTATCGACTGTGAGGTTGAGGTAAAGTCGTTTAATAGTATGGATGACAATCTAGATGATACTGTCAACTATGAACAGCTATACAATATCTGTAAAGGGGAAATGGGGAAAACTCAGAAACTACTAGAGACCGTAGTTCTCAATATCATAAATAGAATAAAGACTGACCTCAATCATACTGCCGGTGGAAAAGTCAAATTATCCAAAATATCACCTCAATTAGGTGGAAAAGTTGAGAAAGCAGTAGTTGAAATGCAATTTTGATGCTTCCATTGGCCAGTTTAAACTTTAAATATATACGTGGTCAAAAGTATTTCACTTTTGAAAACATAGGAATTCACTAGCTTTTATAATGAAAAAATAACTTTCTAGTAGTTTTGCATCACAACACTTGTAGCATTTTTACACGTTATTACAACCAAAGCAAATTTTATTAATTCAATAATTAATAATCTTATTTTTTGAACCTATAAGACATCTGTATGCTTCCAATAACCAATTGTATGTCATCATTTCGGATATCTTGCTCAATTATTTTAGACCAAATTAAAAGTGAAAATAAAAAAATTCAACTATTGCTTCTACTAGTATTAACAGCTAGCATAATCTCTGCACAGACAATAGATGAACTAAGAGCTATGAAAGCTGCTAAAGCTGCAGAAGCCGCAGACTTTCAATCTAAAGCAGATGCAGTAAAAGGAGAAATCGCAGGTATTGATGCTCAAATTACAGAACTTACA
>TARA_B110000483_G_scaffold71430_1_pt1 | contig 26881 bp, 23 predicted proteins | sample TARA_B110000483 | Tara Oceans TARA_B110000483 (sample SAMEA4398176) | marine metagenome | biome: Polar Biome; feature: [SRF] surface water layer (ENVO:00010504); material: water (ENVO:00002006), including particulate matter (ENVO:01000060) such as... | depth 5 m
AACGTTGCAGTGTCTCCGGCACTTAATAAGGTCTTGGTAGCAGAGCTAACTGTTTGTACGAGTGTAGCACCGTCAAAAACTTGAACATCTAATTTAATATTTGCCTGATCTTGAGTCCCGCTATTAAGAGCATTGGCATCAAAAGATATACCCCTTACCTGCTTCATAGTCATATGTCCCATTTTAGCGGAACCTGTTGCACTTGGACCATATAAAATATCTTGAGCTGGAGCACCCTGCCAATCAGTAAAATCCATTCTATTTGCAGGGGTACCTACGATTTGAATATCATCTATACACCAGAAGTAGTACTCTCCATCAAAACGAAATTTAATCTTAACAGAATCTTGACCACCAATATAACTCCCAGCTGTAATGTTTACAATGTCATTCGTGGCGGTAGCAGAGTTAACCGCTATACCAGCGTTGAGTGTCACACTGTAGGGGTATGTAGCACCTCCATCTACCGAAAAGTCGACGTAAGTTGCAGGGACTGCTTGAGAGGCTCCGGGCCCACCAAAGCGCCTGTAGTATTGTGTGAATGATAAATCAACGATAGCATTTGACGAAAGATCTATCATGTCAGTTACCAATTCTGCTACATGCTGCGCAGGAGCAATACCCAAACCAAAGTTTCCAGCTACACCTGCATTATCTAAAAAATCAGAATCAAAGATCACAAAACCATTGGCTGCAGTAGCTGAACTGATTGGGGTTTGATTAGACATATATGCCCCTCGAGATCCTACAGTATTATTTGGTGTCGTTAACGTTCCTCGGTATTCCCAAACCGCATCGGTATCTGAAACAAGATTAGCTGTACCAGAATTTAACCAAGTTGAAGGTATTCCGCTAGCAAAATCCTCAGACCATATTGGTGTCTCAGATCCATACATATCTTGAACTTGCTGCTGGGATAAATGCCTGACTAAACCATCATCCATCATTTTTACATTAGGAGCAGTTCTTTCTGCATTTTGGGCAAAAACCGAGAGAGACAGACTTGTCGCAATGGTTAAAAGGGTAAATTTTTTCATTCTATCTTGTTTAGTGGAAGATCGAAATTACGAAAGAAAGAACTAAAATCCCAATATGAGGTATCAATGAGCTCTATATAAAGAATTAATGGTCATCGAAAGAGTTCAATAACTATCTATGGGCGCACAAGTGCAGTTCAAATTTCGATCTCCATATGTCTCATCTACACGAGCAACTGAAGGCCATACTTTATTCTCCTTGATATAATCTAAAGGAAAAGCCGCTTTTCTCCTAGAATAAGGGAGTGACCATTCATCGTTGACCAAAACATTTTGGGTGTGAGGAGCATTTTTTAAAGGGTTGTTTTCAGATGACATTGACCCAGAAACTATTTCATCTATCTCTGCACGTATTCCCAGCATCGCGTCGCAAAAGCGATTTATCTCATCCAAAGACTCGCTCTCTGTTGGCTCAATCATCATAGTCCCAGCAACAGGAAAACTTACGGTTGGAGCATGAAATCCATAATCAATTAACCGCTTCGCTATATCGACAACCTCGATTGAAGCATCTTTCTTAAACGGACGACAATCGATAATCATCTCATGAGCACAACGACCATTTTCTCCAGAATATAAAATAGGATATGCCGATTCTAAACGAGACTTAATATAGTTTGCATTTAGTATTGCATACTTCGTGCTTTCTGTTAGGCCATTTGCACCGAGCATTTTTATGTAGCCATAAGAAATCAGGAGTATTAATGCAGAGCCGTAGGGAGCTGCAGATATTGAACCAATAGGTTTACTTCCTCCTGTTTTATGTAGATGATGGCTAGGTAAAAATTCAGATAGATGAGCTTTAACACAAATTGGACCGACTCCTGGACCGCCACCGCCATGGGGAATAGCAAAAGTCTTATGAAGGTTCAAGTGACAGACATCTGCTCCAATTAATCCTGGAGAAGTTAAACCTACTTGAGCATTCATGTTGGCACCATCCATGTAAACTTGACCGCCGTACTGATGAATTATAGATGTCACATCTTTTACTGCCGATTCGAAAACACCATGAGTTGAAGGATATGTAATCATAAGACAGGAAAGTGTCTCGGAGAATTTTTCAGCCTTAAATCTTAAATCTTCAATATCAATATTACCTTTTGAATCACATGCAACCACAACTACATCCATTCCAGCCATAACAGCTGAAGCTGGATTCGTTCCATGTGCAGAAGAAGGAATTAAAGCTGTCCTCCTTTGAACGTCACCCCTACTTCTGTGATAATTTCTAATAACCAACAAACCTGAATACTCTCCTTGAGCTCCTGAGTTTGGTTGAAGTGATGTGGAATCAAACCCTGTGATAACAGCTAGGTCTTTTTCAAGAGACTCAATTATCTTCATATAACCCTTCGCTTGGCTTAAGGGAGCAAAAGGATGAATTTGAGAAAACGAAGGCCAACTTAAGGGCAACATTTCTGCAGCTGAGTTAAGCTTCATAGTGCATGAACCCAGAGGAATCATCGAATGATTTAAAGCAATATCGCGACGCTCTAACTTTTTCATATAACGCATCATATCTGTCTCACTTCGATATTTCTTGAATGTTGGATGCTCCATGAATCTTGAAACTCTTGCAAGATTTTCAGGAAGAGCATCTGAAACTTTAGAGAATGGATCTGGCACCTTTAAATCTTTCCCCTTGGCAAAAAGAGAAAGCAACAAATCCAAATCAGAATTCGTCATCACTTCATTCATTGATACCAGAATTCCTTTTTCTGAATATCCAACATTAATCCCGGCTTCTTGACTTAACCCTTGAATTGTTGCCTTAAGGTCATCGTTGGCATCAATATGCAAAGTATCAAAAAATGTTTTGTTCAGAAATTCATACCCCAAATCTTGCAATACTGCTCTAAATTTCTGTGCATGACCATGAATGCGAAGAGCTATATTTCTTAGACCTTCTGGGCCATGATAAACTCCGTACATGCCAGCCATTATTGCCAATAAAACTTGAGATGTACAAATATTAGAGGTGGCACGATCTCTTTTAATATGCTGCTCTCTTGTCTGCAAAGCCATCCTTAAGGCTGGGTTCCCATCCTTATCAATGGTTCGGCCAATTATACGTCCGGGCATGAAACGCTTGTAATCTTCTTTTGAGGCAAAGTAAGCCGCATGAGGACCTCCAAACCCCATTGGAATACCAAAGCGTTGAGTGGAACCTAAAACAACATCAGCTCCCCATAAACCCGGAGCCTCCAGAAGTGTAAGAGATAATAAATCTGCTGCTACCGCAACTTTCACATCTCTAGCATTGCAATTTTTCGCAATTTCTCTATAGTCAGTTATTTCTCCAGAGGAATTTGGATATTGCCAAAAGGCACCAAAATATTCCTCATTGGGCTCAAACTCACTTGCATCCCCCCAGACAATTTCAACACCTATGGGTTCGGAACGTGTTTTTAATAGAGATTTTGTTTGCGCAAAAATATTTTCGTCAACGAAAAACTTATTGGCATTATTTTTTTTCTGATCCCTTGAACGAGCCCCTAGCATTAAACTCATCGCTTCCGCGGCGGCTGTGGCTTCATCTAATAAAGAGGCATTTGCAATTTCCATTCCGGTGAGGTCAATTATCATAGTTTGATAATTTAAAAGACCTTCTAGTCTTCCTTGAGCAATTTCAGCTTGATAAGGAGTGTAAGCAGTATACCATCCTGGATTTTCCAAAATATTCCTTTGGATCACAGCAGGAGTAGCCGTAGGATAATAACCTTGACCGATAAAAGAGGTGAAAATCTCGTTTTCATTTCCCAAAGAATACATATGACTTAAAAAATCAGCTTCACTAATTCCCTCAGATATTGACATTTTTTCTTTGAGAAGAATGGAGCTAGGAACTGTTTCAAGAATCAGATCGTCAATACTATTAATACCAATACGGTCAAGCATTTTATCTGAATCCTGATTTTTTGAACCAATATGGCGTCTTTCAAATTCCTTTGACATAATCTGTTTGCTGAACTTTTAATTTGACACAAAATTACTTATCATATAACCTAACTTGCAAGACAAAAGTTTACGTTTATGAACGCCTTTTTAACTATTTCCGAAGCAAAGCATCTAGATGCTAACGATTCACTGCATTCTTATCGAGAAAAATTCTATATTCCTAAATGGGACAAAAAAGACTGTATATACCTCACTGGCAACTCTTTAGGACTTCAACCAAGAGGGGCAAAAGAAGCTATATTGCAGGAATTAAAGGATTGGGAAGACTTGGGTGTTGATGGTCATTTTAAAGCGAAAAATCCATGGATGCCTTACCATGAATACTTTAGCGAATCTCTTGCCAAACTATCAGGAGCTTTGAAAACAGAGGTTGTTGCAATGGGCTCCTTAACAGCGAATTTACATTTTGCATTAGCCAGTTTTTACCGACCCTCAAAAAAAAGGCCTATGATCCTTTGTGAGAAAAAAGCATTTCCGAGTGATCGTTATGCATTAGTAAGCCAACTAGAAATGCATGGATTCAGTGAAAATGAACTAATTGAAGTTTCTGGATCAGATAAAACTGGAGTTCCAAATGATAACGAAATCATTGACGCCATATCAAAATATGGGGATCGCGTCTCTGTTCTTTTAATTGGTGGAGTAAATTATTATACAGGAAGACTATTTGACATAGATAAAATAACCAAGGCAGCTAAAAATAAAGGAATAAATGTCGGATGGGATCTGGCCCATGCCATGGGGAATACTCCCCTAAAGCTGCATGAATGGGGTGTCGACTTTGCCGCCTGGTGCACATACAAATATTTGAATTCTGGACCAGGAAGTACCGCAGGTTTATTTGTTCATGAAAAACATCACAAAAGCAACTTAAATAAATTTGCTGGATGGTGGGGGCACGATAAATCATCTCGATTTAAAATGGGAAAGAATTTTGATCCTATAAAGACTGCAGAATCCTGGCAAGTAAGTAATGCTCCTGTTCTATCGATGGCTGCAATGAGGGCATCTCTAGATATTTTTGATCTCGTTGAATTTGAAGAATTGCGGAAAAAATCCTTGGTTTTAAGTAAAAAATTAATGAATATGCTCGATCATTTAAAGGTAGAAACTGGTGAAGAAATTGAAATTATTACTCCACGCGAGGACAATAAAAGAGGCGGCCAAGTATCAGTAAAATTTGCAAACCGAGATCATTCATTTTTTGAACAAATAACAAAAAATGGTGTTATAGCAGACTGGAGAGAACCGGGAACCATAAGAATGGCAATAGCACCACTTTACAATAGTTATGAAGATATATCTAGACTCGAAAAAGTCCTTTATCAATCACTAAAGTCATGAAGAAATTAACTGTAGTTGGAGCTGGATTAGTGGGTTCCCTATTGAGTCTTTACCTATCTAAAAGAGGATACAAAGTAGAAGTTTATGAGCGAAGAAAAGACCCAAGAAGCCAAAAAAAATCAGAAGGCAGATCTATAAACTTAGCACTTAGTGAAAGAGGTTGGGCTGCATTGAAAAAAGTTGGAATTTCTGAGGAAGTACTTGATTCAGCAATACCCATGTACCGAAGGGTAATGCACAGTATTGACGGTGATCTTAGCTTTCAAAATTATGGTAAAAATGGTCAGGCTATTTATTCGGTTTCACGGGGAGGTTTAAATAAATTGTTAATAGAAAAAGCTGAATCTGATCCCAATATTAAAATTAATTTTAATTATAAATGTATTTCAGCCAATATCGAAGCTGGATCTGTTGTTTTTGATAACGAATCAAAAGAAATTGAGGTGCACAATGATGCAGTATTTGGAACAGATGGAGCTTTTTCGAAAATAAGAACGGCTTTTCAGCGAAGAGATGGTTTTTCATACTCGCAAGAGTACATAGATCATGGATATAAAGAACTTAATATACCACCAGACTCATTAGGAAACTTTAAAATGGAAAAAGAGGCTCTTCATATTTGGCCAAGAGGAGGATATATGCTTATCGCGTTACCAAACCCCGATGGGAGTTTTACATGCACATTATTTTTTCCATTAAAAGGAGAGCTAAGCTTCAACTCATTGGACTCAGCGGTTAAGGCAAGAGAATTCATGAATGATATATTTCCAGATGCTTTGAGTTTAATGGAAGATTTTGATAAGCAATGGGAATTGAACCCGACCTCAAGCCTGGTAATTATAAAATGCAAGCCATGGAATGTAAAAGGAAAATCAATGCTTTTAGGCGATGCGTCTCATGCCATAGTTCCCTTTTATGGCCAAGGGATGAATTCAGGATTTGAAGATTGTAGAGTTTTTGATGAGATTCTAGAAAAATCAGAAGATTTAGATGAGGCATTCGAGTCCTTTAGCAATACCCGAAAGCCTGATGCGGACGCGATTTCAGACCTTGCAATGCATAATTTTATCGAAATGAGAGATCTTACCGGACAACCAGATTTTTTATTGAGAAAAAAGATAGAAAATAGATTCAGCGAATTGTATCCAGATAAATGGATACCATTATACTCTCAGGTCACATTTTCACACATACCATATTCAAAGGCTCTTGCAACAGGTAAAAAACAAGAAAAGATTATGGAAAAAATAATGGCAATACCAAACATTCACAAGACTTGGGATAGCACTGAAGTCTATGACAGTATTTTAAAATATTTAGACTGAAATTCGATGTTATGATTTTGCTAATGCAGCACGCATCTGCTTAAAAAGATTACTCCGAAAAACATAATCAACAACATTTTTTTCATCTGTCGTAAGTACATCTTCTTTCTTCCCCTCCCATGTCTTCTTGCCATCTTGAAGAAGAATTACGTGATCACCTATTTCAAGCACAGAATTCATATCATGAGTATTCAATATGGTAGTCATTCCAAATTCATGGGTAATCTCATGGATTAGTTTGTCAATTACAATTGCTGTTTCTGGATCTAAACCTGAATTTGGCTCATCACAAAATAAATACTTTGGATTTAATACTATAGCCCTTGCAATGGCCACTCTTTTTTGCATGCCACCTGAAAGTTCTGAAGGCATTTTAACAAAGGCATCATCGGGTATCCTAACGCGGTTTAAACAAAATTTAATTCTATCTAGCTTTTTTTCTAAGGTCATACTAGAAAAAAAATTAAGAGGCAAACCCACATTTTCTTCAATACTCAAACTATTGAATAAGGCAGAGCCTTGAAAAACCATTCCCATTTCTTGACGCAGTTTTTTTGTCTCATTTTTATTTAAATCCCCAAGAATACGTCCATCATATTCTACTGTTCCCGAATCAACTGTATGAAGACCCAGAATAGATTTCAGGAAAACTGTTTTTCCACTTCCGCTTAGACCAATAATTAGATTACATTTCCCAGGGTAAAGTTCAACATCAATGCCTCTAAGCACATGTTCCTTTCCAAATGATTTTGTAATTCCTTTAACTCTAATCATTACAATATCATGTCGGTTAATATATAATTGAATAATATGATTGTAAAAGACATTGCGACAACAGATTTAGTACTCGCTTTTCCAACTTCAACTGCCCCACCCTCTACTTTATATCCGAAGAATGCCGAAACTGTTGCGATAATAAAAGCAAATACAAATGTTTTAATCAATGAATAAGTAACATAGTGAGGAAAAAATTCCATAAAATAACCAGATAAATAAACCTCGGTATTCACAAGATTCAATACATCACCTGCTAAATAACCTCCGACTAACCCTAATAACATCCCAAAAATTACGAGTATTGGATTAAATAATAAACAAGCTGCTATTTTGGGTAGAACTAAATATGATGCAGGATTGATTCCCATAACTCTAAGGGCGTCCATCTGTTCTGTAACTCTCATTGTACCCAGAGTTGAAGCGATATTAGAACCGACTTTTCCCGCTAAAATTAAACTAACAATTGTTGGTGCAAATTCTAAAACAATAGCCTCTCTAACGGCAATTGCAATATAACTATCAGCTAAAAAAGGGTTATCAAGATTCATGGCAGTTTGAATAAGGACTACTGCACCCATAAAAAGAGATATGAAACATACCAGTGCAATGGAACTAAAACCTAAAAGATCAACTTCACGCAAAAAAGAACGATAATATTCTCTCAAATGCTCAGGACGCCTAAACACGTCGCCTAAAAAAAGAAAGTAGGCGCCTAATCCTTCAAAAAAGCGATAAATCATACATCAAAAATAGGTTAAATTCGGGGTGTCATGGAAGTAAAAAAAAATAGAATAAGATTAATAGTGTTTGCCGTTGTGCTTTTATCAGCATTTTCTTGCAGAAGTGCCAGGGACTGCGATTGTCCAAGTTTCAGTCTTGAAGTTAACAAACCCGCAGATTCAAACATACTTGTGCATGCATAATTGGCAAATAATTGAATCGTATGTGCCAGAAGGCTCTCACGATATTTTAAAAAATATTGTAGATAGATATTCTGGAAATATAAGATTATCACGATCAAGAAAATCAAAATGGGGTGATTTTCGTTGGATCAAAAATGGAATGACGTCGATAACTATTAATAATGACTTAAACAAAGATGCCTTTTTAGTCACCCTACTTCATGAGATTGCTCATGCACAGGTTTATAAATGGGATAGCCCTGAAGCAAAAGCACATGGTAAAGAATGGAAAATTAGATTTAACAATTTATTATTACCATTTATCAATGCTAATGTCTTTAAAGAAGAAGTAAGTCAAGCTCTAGGAAAACAGTTAAACTCTCTCAAAGCAACTTGTGGTGCAAATCCTGATCTTTTAAAAGCATTAAGACCCGAAATAAAATCTAATCTAACATTAGAAAAATTAACATTTGGAAGTCAGTTCGAGACAAATCAAGGCAAAAGATATAGACTTGGACGAAAGCGCCGAACCCGGTATGAATGCATCGAGTTAAATAGCGGACTTATATTTGCTGTTCATCCGTTAACAGAGGTAAAATTATTGCACAACTTATGAATCATATTTTATCTAATAAAAATTTCAATATTGCCCTTTTAGGTGGAGGTCAGTTGGGTAAAATGTTTTTAGCAGAAGCCCGAAAATTAGATATATGTATTAATGTCTTAGACCCAAGCGCAGATGCCCCAGCTCAATTAGGAGCAAATCATTTTCAGCAAGGAGACTTTAAAGATTTTGATACAGTCTTAAAATTCTGCTCTGAATCAAATGCTGTCGTTATTGAAATTGAAACCGTCAATGTTGATGCTTTAGAAGCATTGGAAAAAAGAGGTGTTCCTTGTTTTCCACCTAGCCGGGTTTTAAGAATAATTCAAAACAAAATAAGGCAAAAAACATTTTTTAAAGAAAAAAATATTTCGTCCTCTAGTTTCATTATCTATAAAAATTTAAAATCATTGAGACATTCTATTTCCAATGGAAGTCAATCTTTACCATTTGTATGGAAAATAGGCGAAGGAGGATACGATGGATTTGGAGTCAAGGTAATTAAAAATGAAAAAGATACCGAGGACCTCCTTGAAGGTGAATGCATCGCAGAATCTCTAGTAGATATTGAAAAAGAAATCGGAGTAGTTTTAGCGAGAGATACTAAAGGAGAGATAAGAGTATTCCCACCTGTTGAGATGGAATTTCATGCAAATGCTAATCAAGTTGAATTTGTTATTTGTCCGAGTGATATTTCAGAAGAAATTTCTAATAAATGTAAAGATCTTGCAATTTCTGTGGCAGAATCAATAGAAGTACAAGGATTACTAGCGGTGGAATTATTTATTTCAAAAAAAGGAGAAATACTGGTCAATGAATTAGCTCCAAGACCGCATAATTCAGGACATCTTACAATTGAAGCATGTAATGTTTCACAATTTGATCAATTACTCAGATGCACCTGTAAACTACCTCTTGGTAAAATAGAATTGCTTACAAATGCGGCTATGGCTAATTTAGTAGGAGAGCCAGGGTATCATGGTTCAGTTGAATTCATAGGACTTAAGGATGCCTTACAAGTGCATCGAACAACCTTGCATTTGTACGGAAAATCTCAGACAAGACCTTTTAGAAAAATGGGCCATGTAACAGCGACAGGTAGAAATATTATTGACGCCAGAAAAAGAGCAAAAGAGTTTAAATCTCTACTTAAAATTCAAAGTAGAGATCATAAATAAAACCTTTAACTTTACTCTATGGTAGGATTAATCATGGGTAGCAAGAGTGATTTGCCAGTTATGCAAGATGCAGCAAGTCAACTAAAAGCGCTTAGGGTGCCTTTCGAAATGGATATTGTATCCGCACATCGAACACCTGATAAAATGTTAGAGTATGCTAAAAATGCATCAAAAAAAGGTATTAAAGTAATTATTGCCGGTGCTGGCGGAGCTGCTCATTTACCCGGAATGATAGCATCATCTACAGTTTTACCTGTCATTGGCGTTCCTGTTAAATCCAGTAATTCCATAGATGGATGGGATTCAATTTTAAGCATACTTCAAATGCCAAAAGGAGTTCCCGTTGCAACGGTTGCTCTCAACGGTGCGGCAAATGCAGGAATTCTTGCCGCCCAAATATTAGGAATTCAAGATCCTGAATTGCGAAAACGAATCGAAAATTATAAAAATGAAATGAAAAAGGCCGTAGATGATATGGCTAATTCTCTTTGATTTTTTGGCAAAATTGAATTTAAAGTGCTTTCAGGCGTGTTACCAAAAACTCTTTCTTTCGATTCGCTACAGGAACTGTACTTTGATCTTCTAAAATAACATATCCACCATCTGCAGTAACATAGCGTTTGACACTGTCCATATTAATCAAATGTGATTTATGAATTCTCTCAAAATTATGAGGAGTTAGCAAACCCTCATACTCCTTTAAGGTTCTAGAAGCCAGCATTTTATTGCCATCTCGAAGAAAAAACTGAGTATAATTACTAGTACTTTCACACCTGAGAATATCTTTTATTCGAACAACGTGTAGGCCCTCAGAACTTGAAATAATTAACTTTTTATCACGATCATTAATATGACCTAAAAGAACTTCCAATCTTGACTTTGTATTTGAAGCATTATTAAACTTCCTTATTGCTGTGACCAGCTCTTCTGGATCAACAGGTTTCAAAAGATAATCTAATGCAGAAAATTTTATAGCTCGCAAAGCATAGTTATCATGAGCAGTTACAAAAATTATTGCACCACTCCATTGAACCTCTTCAGATGAGATTCTATCCAATAGATCAAAACCTAATTCTCCTGAAAGATGTATATCAATGAATAAAATATCCGGTTTTTTTTCCACCCAAATATTCCATGCCTCTTGAACTCCAGAAGCTTCAAAAATAGGAGTGACTTCTGGACAAAATAAATTTAATTTTTGTGTCAAAGCTTTTCGACTTTGTGACTCATCGTCAAGAATAAGAGCGTTAAAAGACATAACTTAAAGTTACTCCGATAATTCCCAATTCCGTATGAGCGGTAGCACAAGGGATACCCTCGTTCCCGCATCCAGGTCCTGCACATGAACCTCATGATTTAATCCAGACTCTAATCTCATTGCTTCAAGTCTTTTACTCAATATTTTAGTTGCAGCACTGCGATTCTCACCCTCATCTCCTGATTTATTAATTCGTGAAGCGCTTCTTCCTACTCCATTGTCATCAATCTGAATCAATAAACTTTCCGGCAATTGAGGATGGCTCATGAATGCCATTCTCAGAAGACCATTATTTCTTTTTTCCTTTAACAACGGCCTTAAACCATGTAAGATTGCATTTTCAACTAATGGCTGAATTAACATCGGGGGTATAGCTAGTTCCTTCTCATCAAGATCTGAATCAAACTGAACAACACTTTGGAATCCATCCTTAAAGCGCATTTGCTCGAGTGATATATAATTTTCCAAAGCTTTCCTCTCTTTCGTTAAACTGACATAAGACTGATCTGCACTCTCTAGAGTATATCTCATTAATCTTGAGAATTTCTGAAGATATATGACAGCCTCCTTTGGATTGCTATCCAGTATGTAAGCCGAAATTGATTCTAGAGCATTGAAAGTGAAATGTGGATTCATTTGCAGACGCAAAGCCATGCGCTCCAATTTTAATTTTTCTTTTAACCACTTTTTTTTCTCTTTCCTCCTCTTTCTTATACCCGATGCAATAACTAAAAGAATCATTATTATAAAACCTAAAGAAGTGATGAAAACCTCGGGACGTCTCCATGATGGATATTCTATTTGAACATTATAAGAGACTGGTGAAATATGGTCCTGATGCGGTATTTCAGCTCTTACCTCAAGATTATGATTACCTGGCCTTAAGCGGTCTAAAACTATTCGACGCCCGCTTCCAATTGAAATCCATAATCCTTTATTAACTCTATATTTGAGAAGAATTTCATCAGATAAATTTTCAGAACCGCGAATACCCAGACGAACAATAATAGGCTCACCCCCTTGAACGGAGCCTCGATTAATATCTCTAATTAACAAGGCGGGGTTCAATGTTTTTTCAAGCTCACATTTAACTGACTTAACGAATAGACCAAAGGTGCTAAAGCCAATAATATCATTACCAGATAAGGTTTTTTTTCGACTTTTTACAAATACAGAATCAATAAAAGACTCAAAATTCCATAATTCTTCATTCTCAAAATTTCTTGCAGCGAATACAGAACCCTTAGGTGTTGACATCATAATTCCTACTCCACTAAATTCGGCATCATAAACCCATCCTGCTTTGTAGAAATGATTCCAATTTCCATCAGTCCAATTCGCAGCTCCAAATTCTCCAAATGATATTATTCCAATATCGGGTACATTTAGAATTCCAATGGAAATTCCTCCTGATGGCAATTTTATGTTTTCGAATGATTTTTTTCCTAAATAATAAAGACCAACGGAGGTGTTTATCCAACACGAGTCCTCAGATATGGGAGCAATGGAATTTATCTTACCTATATTGTACGGGAGGGTCCTTAAGTCATACCAAACTGAAGGGGCATTGATACGAATTAGAGAATTTTCTTCAGCAAGCATAAGTCCGCCAGAACCAGTCAAACAGCCACTAGTAATTGTTTCTAAAAACAATCCCCCCTGAGTGTATAATTTTGTACATCGACCATCAGAACGAATAAACCAAAGTCCACTCTCACCGTATATCCAAACTGCAGAACCATCCTTTGTTCTTGTATAACTATTGTAACCTTTTATATTGGGCTCTAAAAGTACCCAACTCGATTTATCCCACTTCTCCAAACCATTCTCAGTAATTGCCAATAATTGATCTCCTAATGGAATAGACGAAGAAACAGTTTTGTCAATTAATTGAGTCCATAATCCTGAAACGCTTCTCGACCAAAGTCCGTTTTTTGAAGCAATTATTATCGCACCCCTTTGTTGAGAAATTTGATAGGCACCATCTAATCCTGGGATTGTATCCTGGAACCACCTCTCTGAATTTATTCCTCGATAATAAAGCCTAGAACTTGTAAGAGCATAAATACGGCCCATACCTGTATTGAGTAAATCAACACATGTGGCCATACTATCAGGGAAATTTATATCTTTTAATATCGAATTATTCTTTAGAACATAAATTCCAACACTTCCCAAAATCCACTCATCCGGACTAATAGAACTGATGGAAGTGTAAAAAGAATTAATCTTTTCGCCATAAGAGTTATTAATAGGCAATAGCACCTCACCGTCGTACTTAAATATGCCATTATTACTTGTTGTTATCAAAAAAACTCCAGACGAGTCAATTACCATGTCGGTAATGGATAGATCTCTTAAATCTTCTATTTTCAATTGCTCAGCGACAACAGCATACTTTAGACCCTGAGCATCAACAGACTCAAATCCCGAGATAAAGAAAAAAAAGAGATAAAATAAGACTCTGAAAAATCTCCTATTTCTGTTAAAAAATTCAGGCTTATTCATGGAGAGGTGGTTCAATACTTATTGAATAACAAATAAAGCATTTTTAATCTCAGAGTCAAAAAATAAATATGAAAAGGTTGAGGATTAAATTAATTAACTAGTGTTAAAAATCAATTAGATTCTAATTCCCATTGCTCCCAAAAACCAGGATAACTTTTACTTACCGTTTCTCTGTCACTAATGCATATCGACTGTTTCAACCCTATAATTGCCCAGAAAAAAGACATTCGATGATCACCTGAACTTGAGACATTTAGAATGTTATTAATCGGTTTCCATGACGTTGAATCAAAAGAAAAAGAACGATTAAGGTCAATATCCAAGACCTCAATGCCCAATAAAATTAATGCATCAGTTAAAGCTCTAAAGCGATCAGTTTCTTTATGGACAAGAGTTTCTAAACCACTGCACGAGAATTGTATTTTACAAACGATTGCCAATGCCACAGCAACCTGAACAAGGTCTGGGCACGAAATAAAATTAAGATTCATACTATTAGACCCTCGGGGAAGCCCTTTAACCATAATACCGGAATCACCAGGAATTAATTCAAAACCAAAAATATTTGCCCAGGTACTGCAGATTGAATCCCCTTGAATAGAATTATTACTCAGTCCCTTTAATAAAATCTCTTCATGCGTTATAGTTGACCTAGCGATCCAAATCCATGAATTACTCCAATCATATTCTAGCGGCCAACTAAATGAGTTTTCACAAATGAGTTTGGTCATCTCAACATAAGGCAAGCTGACGCCTTTTGAAATATATTCGATTTCTAATTTAGAAGCCATTAATGGCTCGATTAGAAGTAATGCACTTTCAAATTGTGAACTTAAAGAAGAATCTATTTTTACTTTCCCTCCAGTGAGTTTTTTTCCTGTAATTCTCCAGCTACCATCCTCTAATCGATTCAAAACTGCACCCAAACCTTTTAATGAGTTTATCAATGGATCTATGGGCCTTTCCAATAGTCGTTCATCTCCAGTAAGAATCTTAGTTACTCCCTGCTGAGCAGACCAGTAGGCTATGCCAAAACGGAAAACTGTACCAGCTGAACCAACATCAATTAATTCAGTCTGTGATGACAAAAGATTATGCATTGATTTAATATCATCCGACCAATTGTCATTATAATTGGGTAATACTTGGCCATGAATCGCGCATTTAATAAAATATCGATTTGCGATACTCTTTGAAATAGGAAGTTCAACCTTGAGCATAAAGTAATTTCGCTTTGTGAATTTTCACCTCTGGAACACTTATTAATACTGCTCCCTTTCCCACTCCAGACCAGAGCGAGAAATAAAAGTCTTTTGAAAAAGAGGACTTCTTTTTATCAGCTATCATTCCCTCTAAAACGTCAATATTTTTCAAGTCTAGTCTTGGCCACCATTTATCAATTAAACGTTGCAGTGTATCAACAGATTCACGATCTATCAAACCTTCCCCAAAAGCAATCTCAGACTCAATCCACAATCCAGCTGCAACTGCATCCCCATGAGATATATTATTATTCTCAAAATATTCAATAGCATGAGCTATTGTGTGGCCCATATTAAGAGAAAATCTATGATTACCTCTTTCTTTATTATCCTTTTCAACTATCTCAATTTTTACCTTTACTGCTCTTGGAATCAAATTCATGAATTCACTAGAGCTAGAACAATTAATGCAATCTTTCCAAAGGGATTCGCTAGACAACATAGCATGCTTTATAATTTCAGAAAAACCAGAAATTAAATCCTTTTGATTCATTGATTTTAAGAAATTGGGATAGATAAATACTCCTTTAGATGAAGAAAATGTCCCAGAAAGGTTTTTATAGCTTTGGATATTAACACCATTTTTACCTCCAATAGAGGCATCTATCATAGAAAGCAATGAAGTTGGGACAATTATATGATCTATTCCTCGCATGTAAATAGATGATAGAAAACCACCAATATCAGAAATAACACCCCCGCCTAAACTTATCAGTAAACTTTTTCTATCCGCATTATTCTCAAGAAGAGCAAGATTGAGCTGTGAAACGATTTCAAAAGATTTACTTGCCTCTCCAGGCTCAATTTCGATAATTGCTGTTTCACCAATATTTTTAAGCTCACCCAAAAACATTGGAAGACACTTTTCATTCACATTTGAATCTGTTAAAACAATAATTCTTGTATAATTCTTCCGATTCGTTTTTAACCACTCATCCAAAAATTCTAAACAAAATTGGCCCTCTATTACTGGGCCATAAAATGTGTTCCAATTTGTCATAGAGTAAAGTTCGTTAATTCTCACTTGACTGGTAATGAAAATTACTCAAAATTTGGCTCTTCAATAAACAGGACTGAAGAGCTAATAATAAATTCAAATTGTTGGAGCCTTAATTGAAGTCATTATATTTGAAAAACTAAAAATATATTTTTTAATGTCTCTAAATTTTCGAGATACGAGTATAGCTTTTAAGCCTCAAAGCACAAGATCTCTTCAAAGAAGCAAATGGATATTTTTTATCCTATCCAATTCCTATTTAGTGAAAATCGGCAAAGGACTAACAATGGCTGCTTTTAAAATGAGAATTCCTATAAATTATTTAATTCTTAAAACTGTATTTAAGCAATTTTGTGGAGGTCAAACTGTCACTGACAGCAAGAGTGTGATTTCTAGAAATTGGAGATATAACGTTGGAAGTATACTTGACTACAGCGTAGAGGGTCAAATAGATGAATTAGGATTTGAGGAAACTCAAAAGTCAATTATAGAGACAATTGACTTGGCCAAAAATCATTCTGGGGTTCCTTTGGCTGTTTTCAAAGTAACTGGACTTGTTCAAACAACATTACTTTTCAAAGTGAGTTCTGGAATGGATCTAACAACGGATGATTTACGCTCCTGGGAAAAAGGTCTGGAAAGAATAAATAAAATTCTAGCCCATGCTCATTCTTTAGATGTCCCAATTATGATTGATGCTGAAGAATCATGGTTACAAAATGCTATTGATGATATAGCTAAAAGAGGAATGGAATTGTACAATAAAAAAGAGGTGATCGTTTACAACACGATACAGTGCTATAAAATGGGTCAACTATCTATTCTAAAAAAGAATATCGATCGATCAGCAAAAAAAGATTATCTATACGGGGTTAAACTTGTTCGTGGCGCGTACATGGAAAAAGAGAATACACGGTCGAAAGAACTGAATTACGAGTCACCAATTCAACCATCAAAATATGATACTGACAAAGAATTTGATGAATGTGTTAAATATATACTTGAGGTTATTGGCAGCCCACAAAAAAAGAAATGTCTGGGATTAATTATAGGAACACACAACGAAGAAAGTACAATTTTAGCCGCAAGCATATTGAAAAATCTAGGTTGGAAAAATAACGAAGCTCCCGTGTGGTTTGCTCAATTATATGGAATGTCTGATAATATCAGCTTCAATCTTGCAAATAATGGTTATAAAACTGCAAAATATCTTCCTTTTGGCCCAATAAAAGAAGTTATTCCATATCTCTTTCGAAGAGCCGAAGAAAACACTTCAATAGAAGGTCAAACGGGAAGAGAATTATCATTGATCAATCAAGAATTACATAGAAGGCAGACAAATAAAATTTAATTTTTAATTTTTTGCAAACTAATCAAGGCAGCAGTATCAATTCTGCGCTCCCAAACCCCATTCCAACTAATACCTTCATAAAATAATTCAATTGGATATTGTGAGTATTTTATGTCTTCACGAGTAACAACTTTACTTTTGCTAAAATTTATATTTCCTCTAACCAAAAAAGATTCGACAAAAGAAGAGTCTTGACAAATTCCGAAATATTTATAAGATTGAGAATCTAACTCGATAAGTTTAATTTTTTGATCATTCAAGTCAACTAAAACTCTATTATTAGGTAAATAAGTACACTGAAAATCACGATCTTTAAATAAAAAAATAACTAGTAAAATGCCGAGCCCCATGCCAATAGCATACCATCCCAAACGGCGAATAAAACTCATAACAATAGATTTAATTCGGTGAATGGAATACCGAATGGCTCGGCCATTTCACGATGAGTAACTGTGCCCTCATAAATATATACACCCTCTCTCCAGTATGGCCTCTTTTGGAGTGCATTTTTCATATCACCATCTTCACCGAGTTGCACAATAAATGATGAAGTCAAATTATTCAATGCAAAAGATGCTGTTCTTGCCACTCTCGAAGCAATATTTGGAACAGAAAAGTGAATTACACCTTTTTTTCTGTAAAGCGGTGATTCAAGAGATCTCACTTCACTAGTTTCAAAACAACCACCATTGTCAATACTAACATCCACTATTATTGAATTGGTCTTCATGGAAGAAACCATTTCCTCAGTTACAATAATTAAATTCCGGCCATTTACCGGTCGCATTGCGCCAATTGCAACCTGGCACTCCTTTAAAGCTTTAGATAAAATTTGAGGTTGTAATGTACACGTGAAAACATCATGCCCGACTTGTTCTCTAAGTCTTTGCATTCGAGTCATTGACGAATCAAACACTTTTACTTTAGATCCCATTGCGACAGCAATACGTGCAGCAACAGTTCCAACAGTTCCGGCCCCTAAAATAACAACTTCTGCAGGCGGAACACCTGTTACGCCGCCCAGAGAGTACCCTTGACCACCTGAAAAAGAATTTAAACATTCCATGGCAATGGAGATGGATTGATTTCCTGCTATTTCAGACATAGATCGGACAAAAGGAGCACGACCGTCTTCATCGAGAATTCTTCCATAATTAAGGGCTGTTATACCTTTCTTCTTCAATGAGTTAATAAAGTCAGAGTCAATTGAATTGATTTGAATTGCAGATAGTAATATTTGATTAGATTTCAATAATTTCAGCTCATCAGATGATGGTGCGGTAACTTTAACAACTAACGGACAACTATATACATCTGTTTTATCAGCTGTAATTACGCCCCCAGCTTCTGAATATTCTAAGTCACTATAACGAGAAGAAACACCTGCACCTTTTTCAACTAAAACAGTATGTCCATGTTGAACCAGTAATTGAATTCCCTCCGGGGTTAAAGCAACCCTATTCTCGTAAGTATTAGATTCCAATGGCAACCCAATAGTTAAACTCTTTTGCCCAAGAGGAACCATTAAGCGTTCCTCTTGGGGCAAGAATAGTGGATTATTTAATTTCATTTTTCATATGTTTCTAGTGTCACTTTTCGAGAATTATTGGATTGTTTTACAATATTCAAATGATGCGTATTTTCCGGTAACAATCCAAATATCTTTTCAGGCCACTCAATCCAACATGGCTGGCCGCTATAGAAATAATCTTCTAGTCCAATGTCTTGCGCTTCGTCTGGATTAGATATTCGATAAAAGTCAAAATGATATATAGCCCCATTGGGACTTTCATACTCGTTTACAAGTGAAAAAGTTGGACTTGAACCCAAGTCTTTACAGTTTAATGACCTGAGCCACTTTTTTATGGCAGTAGTTTTACCCACTCCCATTTCTCCATGAACAGCAACTATTCCCAAAAGAGCTTTTCTATTGTCAATAGACCATTTTAGCCAATCAGTATCTGAGCCAATAATTGTTTCGGTTATCACAACCTAAAGATAGCAAGTCATCACATCTTATCTTGGTGTCAATTGAGCAAATGGAATTATTATTTCCTCCATGCTTATCCCTCCATGCTGATAAGAACCTTCAAATTTGCCAGCATATTGATTGTATTGGTTGGGATAAACAAAATATCCACTTTCTGATGCGAAAACTGCCTTATCCCCTAACATAATTGATGGCAATCCGATAGTTTTAGGGTCTATGGATAATCCTATGTCTTTTGTACTAAATTCCATACCCCGTCCAATTTTGTATCTCATATTTGCATTGATATTCTTGGGACCTTTAATAGGAATTGGTTTTTTTGCGGAAATAGTCCCATGATCAGTGGTTACAAATAAATCAAAGCCATCAGAGGCTACTGACTCAATCCATAATCGTAAAGGTGAATTTTTCCACCAACTGTGAGTTAACGCTCTGAAACCACTGTCACTATTAGCAATATCTCTTACAATACTCTGATCAGTTTTGGCATGACTAATCATATCAATAAAGTTTACAACAACAACAACAAGATCATCATTTCTCTTTGAAGTCCATTGGCGTACCCATTTTTGCTCCGAAGAATGATTTGTGACTTTAACATAACTCCAATTTTCAATTCTTTCTTTTTTAGCCCACTCGCCCAGAAAAAAAGACTCATTCGCATTTCTCCCACCAGCTGCATCCACTACATCGGTTACCCAACACTCCGGATAGTTGTTAAATAAATCCAAAGGCAATAATCCAGAAATCAAAGAATTTCTTGCGTACTGAGTTGCAGTAGGCAAAATACTGGCGTATAACTCATCGGACTCAATTCGAAATGACTCATTAAAAAAGGGTTGCAATTCCATCCATTGATCTAACCTAAGGTTATCAAAAATCAGCACAACAGACTTTTTCCCAGATTTTATATGAGGACCGACTTTATTTCGAAAAATTTGATGACTAAACTCGCATGGTGACTCAACAGAATTTAACCAAATGGGGTAATTTTCTGCCCAAAAACGGGAAAATATTCGATTGGCTTCTTCCTTTTGGTGATCCAACATTGGTCTCATTGATTCTGCATCTGAACCGGATAGCCTCTTATCCCATTTTATTAGTTCTTTATAAACAGTCGTCCAATCTATCCAAGAATCAGCATAATTAATTGATTCACTCAACTCTCTAAATCCACTTTGATAATTAGAAATACTTCTATTTGAGACTAATTGTTTTCTATCCAATAATCTCATTAAAGAAGAAAGTATCTGTCGCGGATGAACAGGCTTTAATAAATAATCAGCTATATCTTCACCTATAGCTTGTTCCATCAATCCCTCTTCTTCACTTTTTGTAACCATAATTATTGGCACACTAGGACGCAAAATCTTTATCTCTGGTAAAATATCAAGTCCCGATTGCCCGGGCATATGCTCGTCCAATAGCACTACATCTACTAAATTATCACCTAAAATAGATAACGCATCTGATCCATTTGTAGCCTTCAAGACGTGAAATCCTTTGCTCTCTAAAAAAATAATATGAGGCCTCAAGTTCTCTACCTCGTCATCTACCCAAAGAATTCGTGTGTTGTCCATATTGATTTAGTTAATTTTACTGTTAATTTCTATTTATTATATCTGACATACAAATGTCTAAAAGCGAGGTGACCAATAAGTTTAAACTTTTCAACGACCCAATATATGGTTTCATTGCTATTCCATCAGAATTAATTTTTGATTTAATAGAGCACCCATTTTTTCAAAGATTACGACGAATTGGACAACTCGGACTCAGTTCTCTTGTTTATCCTGGAGCTTACCACACGAGATTCCATCATGCACTGGGAGCAATGCATTTAACACAAAAAGCCATTTCTGTTTTACAAGGTAAAGGCCATGAAATTTCAAAATCAGAATCAGAATCTGTTCAGGTTGCAATTTTACTTCATGACATTGGTCATGGACCTTTCTCCCATGCTCTTGAACATAGTTTGATTGATAATATCACACATGAATCACTATCTCTGATGCTGATGCAACGCCTAAATATAGAGATGCAGGGAAAGCTAACTGAAGCAATTCAAGTATTCACTAATCAGCACCCTAAAAAGTTTTTACACCAATTAGTCAGTTCACAATTAGATATGGATAGACTCGACTATCTAAAACGAGATGCTTTTTATACGGGAGTTGTTGAGGGTGCTATAAATTCTGAACGGCTAATTTCTATGCTAAACATTGCGAATGGAGAATTAGTCATAGACAACAAAGGTGTCAGCTCAGTTCAAAAATTCTTAGTCAGTCGCAGCTTAATGTATTGGCAGGTATATATGCATAAAGCTGTTTTGAGTGCAGAAAATATGCTTGTCCAATTACTAAAAAGAGCTCATGAAATAGCGCAAAAAGATAAAGCAATGTTCGGGGGTAAAGAGCTTCTATTTTTTCTGATAAACAGGCCTAATAAAAATGAATTTGAATCAAACCCAAATGTTCTTGATTTATTTACTCAGTTAGATGATTCTGACATTTTAGCAGCAATGAAACAATGGAGGACACACAAAGACTTTATATTGAGAGATCTAAGCTCCAGATTATTAGATCGGAAATTGTTTCAAATAAAATTTCTACCTGAAAAAATCAACTCACACGAGCGAAATTATCTAAAAAAAAGTATCAAAGACCTGATGGGAATAACTTTAACTGATTCCAAATATTTTATTCTTGAGGGCACAGCAAGCAATTCAACCTATATATCAAATAAAGAAGAAATAAAAATTCTTAAAAAAGATGGGAATGTTATTCCTTTGTCAGCTGCATCAGAAATTCTTCCTTTAAGCGTTTATAATCATACACTCATCAGGCCTTTTGTATGTTGGCCAAAAGAAATAAAATGGATAGATTAACAGCAACTCCAATTAAACCAGTATTGGTCTCAGAAATAGCAAAAGCTATTGGTGCCGAGTTTATTGGCAATAATGATATTCAAATAACATCATTTTGCACGCTATTTCCTGGAGAACCTGGAGGGGTAACATTCCTTGCTAACGGAGCATACTCCAAACGATTAAAAGACACAAAAGCATCAGTTGTAATTATTAGCAAAAAACAAAGTTGTCCTGAAAATTTTGCATGTATTTGTTTAAGGGTAGATAATCCTTACCGCGCATGGGGAAAATTACTTTTAGAATTCGGGAAAGAAGCACCCTGGTCTAATAAAGCGATTTCAGATAGTGCGATAATACACAAAACGGCCCAAATTGCTAATGGTGTTACAATTGGAGCAAATTCAATTATCGGAAAAAATGTGATTATTCATCCCAATGTCACGATATATCCAAATTCAAAAATTGGAGACAATTCAATTCTCCATTCTGGAGTAGTCATTGGCGCTGACGGATTTGGATTTGCTCTGCCACAATTACCGGAAACATCACTTCAAAAAATATCACATATTGGCCATGTAATCATTAATGAAAATGTAGAAATTGGAGCGAATTCTTGTATTGATAGAGCAGTTGTTGGTGCAACGCTTATAGGCGCCGGTACAAAACTTGATAATTTATGTCAAATCGGACATAATGTTCAAATAGGGATTGGTTGTGTTCTCGCCGGTCAAGTAGGAATTGCTGGATCTTGCATTATTGGAAATCATGTTCAAATTGGTGGACAAGTGGGAATTGCAGGACATTTAGAAATTGGCGATTTTGTAAAAATAGGGGCAAAAAGCGGGGTTCATAAAAATGTTGAAAAGGGAAAAACAATCATGGGAACTCCTGCCATTGATGCTTCAAAATTTCGTCGCAAATTTGCAGCTTCTAATATGAAAAATGAATAACTACTCATTATCTAGATCTTTTAAAATATCTGGTCAAGGAATACATACCGGCGCTGAGACAACTGTGACAGTATTTCCTGGAGAGACAGGAAATGGATACACCATCAAAAGATTAGACTTACCTGATTCCAATATTCTCAAAATAAGCCCGGAAATTGTTACTGACACACAACGCCGAACAACACTTTCCGATGGAAGCGCAATCGTACATACCGCAGAACATTTGCTTTCTGCTCTTTATGGTTCTAATATTTATGATGCCCATATTGAATTATCAAATAGCGAAATACCAATTTTAGATGGAAGCTCTTTACCTTGGATTAAAGCCATAAATACGGCAGGAAAGATTCAAGCAAAAAATCTCATGTTTGGTTTAAAAATAGAGAAGAAAATTCGTGTCGAAGATGAGTCAACAGGAGCATGGGCAGAAGCTATCCCATCTTTAACTCCGAAATTTCATGTTGAACTTAGTCATGATGAAAATGCAATTGGATGCTCAACAGCTAGTTTTCTCTTCGGAGATAATTATGAGACCGAAGTTGCATATGCCAGAACATTTACTCTTGCCTCGCATTTAACGCCTTTAATAAATCGGGGGCTCTTAAAAGGGGCAAACCCAGGGGCAGGCATAATAGTAATTGACGAGATCATGGGAGATCAAGACTGGAAAAGCTTAGAAGATTTTGTTGGTATTCCGTTAGAGAGAAGAGACGATGTAGGAGCCTTACCATTAACATCGTACAGATCCCAAAATGAGCCTGCAACTCATAAATTATTAGATTTGATCGGAGATATAGCACTTACGGGACAGCCTATAATGGCTGAGATTCGTACATTTAAACCCGGACATAAAATAAATACATTATTAGCACAAAAAATCATGGAAGAAGCTGTTAAAAACATACCGACCTACAATCCAGATTCAATTCCAGTTATGGACGTAACAAAAATAATGTCAATTATACCTCATCGGCCTCCGTTTCTTTTGGTTGATAAAGTTGTGGAATTATCTGATATGGATATTGTTGGGGTAAAAGCCATAACCATGAATGAACCTTTTTTTGCAGGGCATTTTCCGGGAGCTCCTGTAATGCCAGGAGTACTGCAATTAGAGGCTATGGCTCAGGTAGGAGGGATTCTTGCATTAAGCACAGTTGATGACCCAGAAAACTACCTCACCTATTTTCGAAAAATGGATGAAGTAAAATTTAAAGCAAAGGTCGTTCCTGGAGATACGCTTGTTTTCCATCTTGAGCTCACAGCGCCTATTCGAAGAGGAATAGTTCAAATGAAAGGAAGGGCATATGTTGGTAAAAAATTAGTTTCTGAAGGGTTTTTTACAGCATTTATAACAAAAGAAAAATAGTTAACGTGATTTCAAACCTAGCATCTGTTCATCCTGAAGCAAAATTAGCTGGAAATATAACTGTAGATCCTTTTGCAGTAATTGAAGCTGACGTGGAAATTGGAGAAGGATCCATAATTTCTAGCCATGCATGTATATTATCAGGAACACGTTTGGGGAAAAACTGCAGAGTTTTTCAAGGAGCGGTAGTTGGAGGGATTCCACAAGATCTTAAGTTTGAAGGAGAGGATAGCCTAGTCTTAATTGGTGACAATACTGTAATACGAGAAAATGCGACGATAAATCGCGGGACTAAAGCATTTGGAAAAACGGTTATTGGTAAAGAATGTCTCATTATGGCAAATGTGCATATTGCTCATGACTGCATAATTTCTGATCACGTGATTCTAGTCAATAATGTAGCCCTAGCGGGACATGTAGAAATCGGAGATTGGTCAATTATCGGAGGTTTATCAGCTGTACATCAATTTGTAAATATTGGGCCGCATACGATGATCGGAGGTGGATCCCTTGTAAGAAAAGATATTCCTCCATATATAACAGTAGCAAGAGAACCGTTATCATATGAAGGAGTAAATGTTTTGGGCCTAAGGCGAAGAGGTTACAAAAACGCAAGAATTGAAGAGATTCATCATACTTACAGATTAGTTTATCAAAGTGGACTGAATACTTCTCAAGCAATTAGTCAAATAGAAATAGAAGTAAATCAAAGTCCAGAAAGAACAGATATTCTAAAATTCCTACGTACCTCAGACCGCGGTATTGTTAAGAATATCTAGTCATGGGCTTAGAATTAATAAGTTTAAGCAAATCTTTTGGGACAAAAGAAGTTATTCCTGAATGGAATATAAAATGGGAGTCAGGTGCCCGCATTGGAATATTAGGAAATAATGGATCAGGGAAAAGCACGTTTTTAAAATTAATATCGGGACAATTATCGCCAAGCTCCGGTAAAATATTAATATCTGACTTACCCGAAGAAAATTTATCACTGAACAACAGTTATTGTAGTCCACATTTAGAATTATTTAAACAATTCACAGTCAAAGAGCACTTCGAGTACCACAATTTGTTAAAGCCATTACGGCCGGGTAATTCAATAAATGAGATAGGTATAGCCTCCAATGACTTAAATAAACCGCTAAGCTCTTTCTCCAGTGGCATGAAACAACGGGTAAAACTGGCGTTAAGTATTTTTAGCAATTCTCCTTTGCTTCTTTTAGATGAACCTACAAGCCATCTTGACTCTGAAGGCGTTCAATGGTACCAAGAATGTCTTTCTTCTAATTTATTTCCATCCACTGAATTTAAAGATCGCATTTTAATTGTCGCATCAAATCACCGTCAAGAAGAAACATACAACTGCACATCCTATTATCTGCCCTCGGGAAAGACATTTGTACCTTAGTAAAAACAATTACTATTAATTATGGCTTCCACGTCAGACATCAAAAACGGATTATGTCTTCACTTTAATCATGCCCCGTATCAAATTATAGAGTTCCTGCACGTAAAGCCCGGTAAAGGAGCAGCATTCGTCAGAACTAAACTTCGAAATTTAAATGATGGAAGAGTACTAGAACACACCTTCCCAAGCGGAGCTAAGCTTGAAGACATTAATATCGAATACCGGACTTATCAATTTTTATACAATGACCCAAATGGCTATCATTTCATGAATGTTGAGACGTACGAGCAGTTTGAAATGACTAAAGAAGTTATAAATGCTCCAGACTTTTTAAAAGATGGAATGGAGTGCATGGTTTTATTTCATGCTGACGAAGATCGAGCTCTTCGTGTAGAGCTTCCCAGTACTGTCATTTTAGAAATAAAGTATACAGAACCAGGGATGAAAGGAAATACTGCCACAAATACACTGAAGCTAGCTACACTAGAAACGGGAACTGAAATTAGAGTACCGTTATTTATAGAAATAGGCGAAAAGATCGTGGTGCATACCGCAGATGGAACATATAAGGAAAGAGCCAAGTAAATAAATAATTCACAACTGAATCATAACACCCATAACATGGGTGTTATTTTTTGCTCCTATCAAAAAAAAACCGCCCTGTCTCCAGGGCGGTTTTTTGTTTAACTTTTTAAATGTTAGTTAACGTCCCAGAATACTTTATCAGTGTCCTTGTCGCTACCAGCATTGGCAGCCGCAACATTCGTAGCATTTAATGAATACTCATCAACCCC
>TARA_B110000483_G_scaffold36420_2_pt1 | contig 26458 bp, 22 predicted proteins | sample TARA_B110000483 | Tara Oceans TARA_B110000483 (sample SAMEA4398176) | marine metagenome | biome: Polar Biome; feature: [SRF] surface water layer (ENVO:00010504); material: water (ENVO:00002006), including particulate matter (ENVO:01000060) such as... | depth 5 m
AGTAAATCCAGGTATACTTTGTATTTGTTGCTTCATGTGTGTTAGTATATCACCAAAACTAACATCAGTTAACACTTCATTCTGTGGGTTTAACACATGCGTATCAGCTGGCATGTTAGTACCTTGTGTGATATTATCGTTAGTGTGCCAAACTACATCAAAAAGATCATCAATAGGAAATCCACCTGGAATAGTTATCTTATTATCAGCTAATGTATATACAGTGTACGGTTCACCATTTTTTGTAACTACTAAGTTGTCTGGTATTGAATTGTTGTTTACATATATTAATCCGCTTACACTATTATCACTAATAAGTCGATATAGGATTGCTGCGTCAAAAAAGGCATTAGTTACAGTTAATGTACGAGTATTACCAACAGGTGCGCCAAGGGTTACATTAGTTAACGCTGAGCCGTTTATGTTTAAAAACTCCAAGTCGTTAATGTCAAAGATTGTTGATATATTATATGTGTTTGTTCTATCAACAAATAGTGCTGGGTTCAATCCATTTATAAGATTTGGTTCTGCTGTAGTATGTGTACTGTTCCACTGGAATACTTCTAGCTTGTCGTTACGCTTTGATATTTTAAATGTATCTGGAGCTTCAATATCAGTTGTTCCAATATCAATTACAATTGGGTTCGTATCTGTTACAACTTTTTGTATATGTTTTTTAACAGGCTGTTGTCCACGTACTGTTACCCAACCATTATGATAAGAACTGTCACTAAGTTTTTTATAGTAGTAATAGCCTAGTACTTCTGAAGTATTAGCGGCATCACTGTTTGCTGTTGTGTCTGTTGAATTTAGAGTAATATAATTATAGCGTTTACTTCCAAGTTCAATATCAAAACTTAGCCCTGGCTCATTACCATAATCTACATATCTTGGACTAAATCCAAGAGCAGTGTCAATAGTTGTAGCACTAGTACCATAATTAAAAATATGATCACCAGCAAAGTCATTGTTTGGATATACTGTAGTATTAGTTAAAGGAATACTATTACTGTCATATAAGTTAAACTTAATACCTTGACTGCGACCTGTTTTTTGTTGTGAGTAAATCCAAGCACTCCCATTCCAATGCCATTCACTACCGCTATAATTTTTAGTTACACCAATACGAATGTTTACGCCATTGCCAGCAACTATTGGCGTTGAGCTAGGTCCATAAATTTGAGTAAGAGCAGTAACTACATTACTTCCATTTACAGATGCTCTATAGATATTATTGTTATATGGTGATGTGGCATTTAAAAATAAAACAGTATCATTGTCTTGTAAGTTAAAGTTATTGGATTGTCCAATTATCCCACTAGAAGGATCAGTAACAGTATCAATTAATTGTGTTACACTACCTAAACTACTTTTAGCAAAGTTGTATTTCTCAATACCAGCTCTAAACGAAATAATTGGTCGTACACCACGAAACTTATCTAATGTGTAATCACTTGCTGTTACACTGTTAAATGTACAAATAGCAGTTACAGTTTCTTCGTGTATCCATAAGTTACGTCTACTCCAAACACTTTGGTCTGGAGAGTGGCGTTCTTCAACTACATAATCTCTACTCAATACTTCGTATTCAGTGAGGTCATAATTTGGATAAACAAAATTAGTTTCACTGCCATCCCATTGACTTGGTTCTTGTACACCATATATAGTATTGTTAAACCATACTCTTTTTCCATAACCAGTGCCAGTGTTTTCAAACTGTCGAGTAAGTTGAATACTAGTACCAACACCATCTACAATGTAGATATCATCAACAGTGTAATCACTATTTCCTGTTGCATTAGCACCAGTAAACTTAACTCTCATACCATTTAATAAAGGTAGTTGTTTATTATTTGTTAATATTGGTGTCTTATAATATGGCTGTCCAATAATACTAGTAATATCAATTGGATCGCTAGCTGTTGGTTCAGCTACACAAACTGGAAGAAAGTCTACTAACCAAAAGTAATGATGATAGTTAATAAACATATCATAGTCAATTGGTAAATCTAATGTATAACCAGGCTCGTTAAAAATACGGTTTGTATTAGCAGTATCTACTTCATTGTATTTTAATATATCAATCAAGTCGTCATATGTCATTGCTTCAGTAATATTTTGATCTTGATCACGAACTACTCCGCCAGGAACAAATTGATAGTCAGTTGCCGCTCTATTGTCAGATATAAATCTGTCAGCAGCTACATTTTTATTTTGTGTGTCACCTAAATAGTAGTTAACAGCTTCCATACTACCACTTGACATTAACTGCTCAAGAGTGCTATTTAAAAACTTCTTGTTAACAGTTGTTTGAAAAATTGCTGGAAGTAACTCTACAGTATTTCGTGTACCAACATACTCAGAACTTTCACCAGGTCTAGTAGATTTTTTTACTATGATTGGATTGCTGTGAAACTTGTTCATTTAATATTAACTCCGCTGTTTGCTGCTATTGATGTAGGATTATAAACTGTACTCTTGCTTACAGTAATGTTACCGGTTGTTATAACTGGTAAAAATAATTCATCACTGTCACTAATTATTTCAAATAATGCGTTTGGTTTTGCTTGGTTGTCCACTGATTCGATATTAATCTGTGCTACTTGACCAACTGTATTATTGTGAATAAATGCTGCTAGTTCTGTAAAGTAAAATGTATCTCCAAAGTCCCAATTATCAATACCAAAATATTGGTTAACTAAGCGTATTACTTCTTGCTTAATTTCAGTATCACTTAGTGTACAGTTAGCAGTTTTTGTTACGTTAAATTTAGCTTGTAATTCACTACTTGCCAAATCACCAAAAAGTATTTTGTACTTAACTGGGCGATATATAACTTGGTCACTGATTGATTTTTTATTGTCTAAACTTTTAAATAAGTCGTTCAGTGATGAGATAGTAGGTGGGGTTGGTTTAGTATATCCTCTGCCATCATATCTTGCCCATGTTCTAAAACTATTTTCGTATGTTGACAACAATACATATGTATCAATAATGTTAGTTGTTGCTGGATCAATAACTTGATTAACGTCAGCAATTCTTGTATACTTACTTGCTAAGCCACTACGTCCAGTTACAGATGTTCCACTACTAGCATCATGTACTGTGTAAGTAAATCCATCAATAACTTTTGTATTAAGTGTGATTGTTTCATCTCCAACAATATCATGGAAGGCACTTGGATTTACTGGAAACCCATCATTAGTAGGACTTGATAATGTTAATCTAATCTTATTAGGATCAGTATATCCATCTGGGTATGTAAAGTATCCAGATGCGTTCATGGTGTAATCTGATCCAATTGGTAAACTATTTGATTTACTTTTACTGTTAATGCCTAGTACTTTAATATTATCCATACTTGGCTTTAGTGTTTCACTACTAAATGTTTCAGCAAAGTTTAAGTTAGCAAATTTAATTTGTTCATCACTACCAAATATATAACGTGTCTTACGTGTTACAATTTCCCATTGTGATGACGTATAGTTTAGTCTAATAATCCAACTGTTGTCAAGACCTGTACCGTTTGTGTCGCCTTCATACGTTCTATTCCAACTACTTGGATTGTTATTTGTAAGTGAACTAGTAACTAAGTTACTACCAGTAACTACTACCCAAGCCTGTGTTGTGGCATCATAACGTAAGCCAAAACTGTTATTGTTTGTAATAAGATTAAGTACGTCTGTTTTGACAGTGCTAGTTAAGTCGTTAGCCCAACTTGGTATAATACGCTTAATACGTGCGCCACTTGGAATAACTTCACTAAGTGTAACACTACCTCGACCAATTTGGTCAATACCAGTTGGTGTTCCAACACTGTTATCAATTCCTAGTCCGTCATTATAAATTCCTGTTACTCTTACCCATTTTGTGTCAGCACTTGATACTACGGCTGTTGCTGTAGCACCTGAACCACCACCGCCAGTAATTGTAACACTAGTAGCACTATCATAACTTAGTCCAGAGTCTGTAATAGTAATACTTACTAAAGCACCACTACCATCAATATTTGCTGTACCAGTTGCTCCTGTTCCAGCACCAGTTATTGATACTGTTGGATCTGATGTATATCCACTACCAGCAGAAGTTATCTTAATACTGCTGATGTATCCAATTTTATAAGGAGGAGTTACAAACTCAATGATTGAGTTTATATCAATTTTATTCATTGGAGCAATGCCATTAGCCTTAACACGTTGTATAATACTAGCATCGTTAGTTAAGTATCCTGTACTTGTGTTTCCGCCTTTGGTAACTTGATTCCAACGGAATGTATTTGCGGGTGTGCCATCTGCGTTGTGATAAACAATGTTAGCAGTTGTATTAGTATATTGGCTAGCTGGTGTATACGAACCATCTGGTCCATAATACTGTCTATCATAAAAGAAGTTTTTAACTTCTGGGTTGTCCAACAGCGGCTTAATAAATCTACTGTATGTTTGCTCACTGTTTAAATTTGTTGGCAAACTAACTACACTGCGGGCTGCTACGTCTTCTCTATATAGATAACCATCATCTAAAAATTGTATAGCATCGCTGTAACTACCAGTTGGGTCATTAAAATCTCTAAAGCGGCTGTGCCCACTGTGTACACGGTTGATACTTTTAATCTTGCGAATGTTTTCACTTACTGTTAATGGGAAAATACTATAATCTTCTGCTGTAACAAGTCTATCTTGTGTGCTATGGAATCTACCAGCATTGTCTTTAATACTTTGTAGACTTTCACGCTGACTAGCATTACTTACTCTAGATTTTAAACTTGCTGTAAAGATAGCACGGTATGTATTTCCATCACTACCTAGATAGTTAAATGAATATGATGTTGCTCCAAAACTTTCAGGATTTAATGTATAACTACGATTTAATCCAGTTCTATACCAAACACGTATAATACCACGTGGTATGTTTCCAAACAATCCATCACCAAACACAATACTAATTTTGTCATCTTCTCTGCTTGATACAGTATAAATGTTTCTAAAGTTGTTGTCAAGATTATTGTATATTGCGTTTAGACCAAATATACGATCTACTTGGTTCCATTCTGTTAATACTTGTCCAACTTCGTCAATATTTTGTACCCAAATATTTCCATTTGCTACATTAGTATCATCAATGTCAAGTACAAGATTTGGTAAGCCATCAGTAATGTTAAAGTCTTTAAACTGTAGTGTACCTTGCTTAAATCCAAAAAAGAAACCAGTATCAGGACTGCTAAATCCGCCATTGTCATTTCTATATATTATGTCAAGTGCGCCGAATGGATCAGGGGTTTTCTCTTGAATGCGGTTTGAACTACTATTAAGATACAAACTATGTGCGCCAAATACTGCTCGGCTTCCACTAATACTTCCGTTAAATTCGTATGATGGCTCTGTACCTGTACTAGTTATTCTATAAATTTCATTTGTAATACCATCACGTACACCTCTACTAAATGGTGTGCCGAATTGATTACTACTACCAAACGTACTATTCATTACAGTAATAAAATTTTGGTATGCTGTTGGATCAGTAACATCTTCAAACTGTAAGTCAACATTCGCAAGACTGTTTCCGTCTACATCGTATACTGTTTCAGTTGTTTTGATACTGTCAATTTTTAAATATCCACTGGCTACTACATTACGTGTTGGATTGTAACCTAAAAATTCAGCAATGCGGAGGGCGCTATCTCTACGTTCTGCTGTACTTAGATAATTTTCACGTGAGTTGAGATCGTTTCTAAATGCTAAGTTGTGTCCTAAGAATGCCATTAATTCTAGTAAACTTGTAAACTCACTTGAGCTAATCCAGTCATTAAAATTTTCTGGGTAGTTAGTATCTATATACTCTACCATTGCGTTCTTGATAGTGTCAAAGTCGTATGCTTGGAAGTTTGCTTGAGCAAAACTTTCGTATACTACACTAAAATCTTCAGCAGCAAATAAACTGCTCTGTCTTGCGCCTTGTGCCATTATGTTGTCTCACTTGTGTATGTTAAATATAGTTCTTCAGCTAATCCAGTATCATCATAAACAACACGTACTCGTATATCAAGTTGATGATCTGTTGGCTTACTTAGATTTACTTCACTAAAAATCCATCTCGGGTCGCTATCAATAATATTTTGTACATCATCTCTTGCGGCCTGTTCTGTAATATCGTCCAAAGGTTCAAAAACTAAATCTGGTAGTATTGATCCAAAATTTGGGTTCATAACTCTTTCGCCTTTACGTGTGTAAAAGTGATTCATTAAGTCGCGAACAGCTAAGTCCTTGTCTACAAGGACTGTATTAATGTCTGTTCTATCAATTGTGCTATATCCAACGTATGTAACCATACTGATATTTATAGCAAAATTAACTGCTATGTTTTAAATTTTAGTGGTAAATCGAACAATATCACCAGTTTTTAATGATTTAGTTATAGTAATAACGTTATTAAGTAAAGTAAAGTCAAAATAATGCTGGATTGCTTCACCATTTACTTCTACTCTAAGTTTTTCTACTGGTTCCATACTTGGACTATCTGTTATTGTAAAGATATTGGTGTCACTATACGTAAAGTTTTCAACAACCAATGTGTTAACATACGCTTTAGCAATAGTTCTTTTAATACCTTCTGGGGTATTAGGAAGGAATTTTAAAGTCTCTGCGTAGTACGCAAATCTTGCTCTTTCTAAATTATTTTCGTCTAGTGCGCCAATTTCATTCTTGTCACGCATTTCAAAGATACCAGTTTGTCTCATCCAACTACGTGATTTTGATTTACCATAATCACTTAGTCGTATTATACTAGCGGCTTGTACACAAAACAGTCTATTAAAATTGCTACGCTTAATCATACTAGCTACAGTTGTCCAATCACTGTTAACGATATAATCTCGTATTTCATATATGTCTTCATCTGCGGTAACAGTTAATACATCACCATTAATAATATAGTATAATAATAGTCCATCAAATACACACTGTGGTATACTTGTTAATCCAAATGACTTTAACTGACGCAGTAACACTCGTTGATTATTTTGAAAATCTTTAATCCAAATATCATGTGCTTGTTGTTCAGTAATGCCTTGGTTAGCACCAGCAATACTATATCCAGTTTGATTATAACCAACATAACGTGCCATATTCAGTGTTACTAGAATTATTTTATCACTAGCATATATATCATCAATGAATATAGATTTGTCCCATTCAGCATCTTTAAGGGTAAACTCAGTCCAATCAGTATTATATTTTTGTAAAATCATCGTGGACCTGTCCTTCTTCCAGTATTAACATCATCACTTGTGCGTCTTTCCTTTGGACTTTTAGGATAGTCTAATTTAGATACATCATAATCTTTTGCGGTTGTTTGCGCACTACTTGGTGCTTGTGCTGCTACTTTACTTCCTTGTACGCTGTGTCCACCCCAAGGCTCATGTTCTGGTACTCTTGGGTTAATGCTTTCTTTTACACCTCGGTTTACACTTAAACTTCCGCTTGTTGGTCCAACAGCTGCGGATGCTGGCGGGCCGTTTAAGTCTAACATACCGTCAGTACTAATTCTACCAAAGCCATTAGCTTTGAGTTGCAAGTTTAGGTCAGTAGTTAATCGTATATCTTTATTTGATTTAAATTCAATTGGTCCAGTAGTAGTTTCTACTTTTAATCCGTCTGCAGCGGTTGCTCTAATATTAACTGACTCAGCATCCATATTAATATCACCACCGGCAAATAAGTTAAAATCTTTTTCTGCGTGATAGCTTACACTACCTGCTGCGTATACATCAACATTACCATCGCTATCCATTTGCATCCAACTAGTACCTTTTTGGTTTGTTATATAAACAATACCAGCACTGTCATTGAACAGCATTTGTGCGCCACCAGCACTTCGTAATCTTACTAAGTTATTTTCACCTTCTTCGCGAGCTTGATCTGGAACATAGTTCTCACCTTCTTTATGCGCAACAGTACCATCGTCCATTACAAAACTGTGTCCTGCGGGTGTTAAGAATCCTGCTACATTACTTGGTGATTCTCTTCTACCACCACTACTGCCAACACCACGTATTGGGTCTAATCCTGTGCCTTGATCAGCAACTGAATTTGCTACTGGGTGTCTCGGACGAACATTGCTTTTTTGTTGTAAGCCAGGATCGATACTAGGTCCAATAGTATTATCTTGTTCTGAAATTTGACTAGCTGGTAGCCCTGGTACTGATCCGTTACGCCCAACAGTTGGTAATACACCAAGCAAAAACCCAATTGGACCATCACCAGTAAACGCAACTAATACTTCAGTACCAGTGGCAGGGGGCGGAAAACTTGCTCCATATGTAACTGTAGCATCAGCACCAACAATTGAACCACCAAATGGAGATACTGGTCTAACTTTAGTAAATTTTTGTCTATCTTCTCGGGTATCTGTGGCCCCCCATTTCTGATTGTTAACTAGTTGTACATGTATAGCCCCACCATAATCACCGTCAGCAACATCAACAACTCTGCCTACGTATACTCCAACAGGCATAGCAAATCCCGGACGATTACCACTAGAAAATCCAGCCGGTATACCTATTGAGTCTCTATTACTGCCAGTACTTCTATTTTGTTCTTTATTTGACATTTTATTCCTTAATACGCTGCATTATACATATTTACTAACCAACTTGGCGTTGGATGATCTATTGTGTCTCCAGAGCCGCCCCAATATGGTCCTGCATTTGAGCTTAGGCTTGCGCCAATTCCTGGTGTTCTTGCAATATCAAAATGATGAACTACTCCACTCATATATAGCTCTCTGCCAGTTCCTTGAGTTGGATTAGCTATACCAACACTTGGTGTTAATCCTGCGCTTCGGGTTTCATTTAAGAAGTTTTGTGTATAGTTTTGTATAAGAGCAAGATCAGCAGGATTTTCCACAGATAATAATCTGTTACCATCATAAAGACTAATGTCTGCAGCATACCCATTGTGTCTACCACTTTGGCCAGGACCTCTATTTCCGCCTCGGGGTGATATAACACCAGTTAAGCCAGTTGCCGCCGCCGCCGCTTCCATTGAGCTTAATAATTTAGGATTTATATTAGTTGTAGATCCTGTTGTATTATTACTACCAGTTATAGTACCATTGCCAGATCCGGTTGCATTTGGATCAAGTGTGGTGCTAGTATCTGGTTGTTGTTGACTAGCAACTTCATTTGGTAGTACGTCATTCTCTGGATCAGGATCAACATATGATTGTTGTAGAGTTCTAGTTTCACCACTAAATGGTTTACCATCTATTAACTGTTGTATCAGCATTTCATTGTTTGTGTTTGTATCTCTTATTGATTCAAGAGTTTGTTTAAATTCACCCATCATGTATTGTGACGTTACAGTACTAACACGATATAATGCTGTTACTCCAAAATTTTGTTCAGGCATTAATCCAGTAGTTTCATTTTCGTAAACTGGAAGTCGCATATTAAAAAAGTATCCAAGTCCACCAACATCATAGTCAGCTTGGTTGTTATTACTTGCAGCGGCGCCTTTTGGTTTACCTAACCAATAAGGATCTCCTCTGATAGATAAACGTTGTTCGACTAACTCACCGGAAGAATTAAGATTAATTTCCAACGCACCCAACATCGCAGCACCAGGATCGTCATTAGCGTCAACAGAACTAGATGCTAAACTATCGTTAACATTTCTATAATCAAACTGCATTGAATTATTCATTTTTTCAGCTTGTGTTCGTTCACTACCGCTATAAAGGTCAGTTTGTGTTATATACTTATTTGCGATTGGATTAAAGTTAACAATTCCTGTGCCTCTAAGCGCATCTAATCGCCTGCTTTCAGCAACAACTTGCAGTGAGACACGTTCTAGATGCCTTGCTGCTGGATCTAATTCAGATTGAAGAGCTGATTGTCTTGTTCGAAGGTCTCCACGTCTACCATCAAAGATTCCTGGTTGACTTAATTCTTCTGTTATACTTGTCATTTCTCTTTCAATTCGAGTCACTTCACTTTGGGCGTCTTGATATCTTGCTGCTACTTGAAAAGACCTTGTTTCTTGTTGAGTCATTCCAGGAAATGCTGCTGCGGTGCCAAGTTGTCCACCAGCAATAGGTTGTACAACAAAAAATATAGTGTTTAAAGATAAATCAACGTCAAGTACTTCGCTATTAAGCCCAGTGTAAGTATAGTCATATCTTTTACGTAACATTCCATTACGAAGAATATTATCTAAACGAGCTTGTTGTGCTTCATCATCGTTAGCCAATGCTTGGAAACTAAACGGATCATGAATGCCTTGTGGTATAGTATATTCTACAATATTATATGTAAATTCTCTTGGATATTGCTTGGCAACTGGATCATAATCGACTAGATACTTTACAGATGTTTTAAACATAAACCACTTCATTAGTTCTGCTAATTTTCGATGATCTCCAATTGAATCATTAGTATTGTCTTTGGCAAATTGGTTATTTCCAGTAAGTGGTATTCTTTTAAAATTTCTAGTTTGTAGTATTGCAGCAGCGATCGCAGCTGTCATACTTGTACCAGCATGAAGTACAAATTTAAGTTTGCCACCTGATGACGAAACACTAACGTTACGACTTTCTTGTAAATTAGATCCCACAAGAGAATCAAATTCCCAACTACGCCAGTTTTTTGCCTCCCCCTCTGCGCCAAATACATACTCATTTGGATATATTCTTGCTATTGAAGTTTCAGCTTGTCTTTTAACTTCTGTATTCAGTTCAGTAGTAAAATTATCTAAAAATTCTCCAAAGTTACTAGCATCAACTGTTATATCAGTTTTTAAGTGAAAGTCCATTCGACGGTATGCTGCATATTCAGTTTCAATAAATGTAACTTGATAGTTGGTTGCGCTGTCGACATGTTTCATTTGAAAATCTGTTATGTTTGCTACATAATAAAACGGACCAATTTCTTCTTTGCCCATTGCGGTGTTATTCTCAGTCCATCCTCGAAAGGTAAGCTCAAGTAAGTAGTTTGCTTCAAGATGATTTCTAATACCAAGTTCGTTGGCTGCAAGCATAATTCGATTAAGAAATGTCATACCTTTTGGTTCAGTAAAAGAAATATCAAAGCTATTAGAAACTGCGTTTCTATTTTCTCGCACAAACCCTAGTGTTGTTTGTTGTATTATTGTTTCAATACTAATCTCATTTTCAACTCCAGATTCAGCTAATGTAATATAGGTACCATCTGTAAGGTTCTGTTCAAACTCCTGGGCACGAGTTGGATTAATCATATGTATTGCCCAATTATACGTATATCCTTCATACTTGTTTAAAACATTTTCTTGATAGTATGATGGTTGATTTGAATATGCTGATGTGTCAACTCCATTAGCAGCCTCAGCAGCGGCTTCTGGACTATTAATAGTTTCAACATTATTAGTTGGATCAGGTACATAATCTTCTGATGGGATTATTGCTGTGCCATCCCATCTAAGTACATTTGCTAGTCTAGGACCACGCCATTGTGCAATTCCAAAAGCGCCGTTGCCACCACCCGCTGTATTAAATGCTGTAGGGTCAAGCCTACTGCCACTCTCTGCCATTAAATTACCAACAATCCCACTTGCTTGTTCCGGAGTGTATCCTTGACTGGTAAAATAATTAAACGCACTTGACGCATTAGGACTTATTGAATCGAGTGTACCAAATTGTGATGCTCTGAATACACTGTTAGCATTATCAATACGTCTACTAAGAGCGGATCCATTTGCTCTTTCATATTTGTTTTCAAATACAGTAGCTGCTTGGCTTACTGTCATATTAGGATTATTTTGAAATTCTCTAGCCACATTCAGACCATCACTTCGTCCCATTTCATAGTTAATGAAACTAAGTTGTGTTTCAAATGATGGAGGATTGCTAGGAGGTGTTGGTAACATTAACTAGCTCCGAAAGCACTTGATTTTGAAGGTACTTTAATTTCAAGTCCTGTCACAAAATCATTAATTGGATCCCGAAGTTTGCCACGATTGTAGTGTACAAATATCCACCAATAACTACTGCTACCATACATATCAAAAGCAAGTAAGTCTGGTCGACGATGGTATCTATTGCCAATACGCATAAGTTTTGCTTCCTGTGATAGTGAAGCATTAGTTAATTTTGGTTGATATATATCCAAGTACTTTAAATTTTGTGGAGTTGCCGCATAGCTGCTGGAATTAGAATAATTTGCCATTAAATAAAGCCTCCACTGTATAAACTTCCACTAATAAATTTGCTTTTACTAAAATCTCTTTTTTGTTTAGCTGGATTAATACTAACAAGTAAATCTAGCGAAATCGTTTGTATTGCTGGTAATGCTTGTCCAGCTACTTCAACTAAGTCAGTATCACTTTGGTATGGAATACTTACACTGCCAACATATACTGGAACTTCATGAAATTGGTTTGATCCAAAACTACTAAACCTTAATTTAGGAGGCGGTGTGCCTGCTACTGGATCGTTTTTTTGATCACCAAAACCATAAAACATTTTTGTTACACTGCGTAAGAAGTGGATAACCCCTTGTGTGTATAAATGTTCTTCTTCAGTAACATTACTGAACTGTGCTGTTACTTGTATTGATGGACTTGGTGTTCCGCCATATGCGTGGCTTGAATAGTTAGTATGTGTTAAGTTATATGGAGTATAATTAACTGATTGTTGATACACAATATCTGGTTGTATAGGAAAAACTAATCCACCAGTTTGTTTTAATATATGTGCTGGGCCATCATAATATAATGGTGGAGCAGTTAGTTTTACTCTTGATGAATTACTGATTGCCATTTAATTTTCCTTTTACAAAGTTATATACTTTTGGATTAAATGAGCCAAAAAAGTCTTTGAATGCTTCTCGCTTCTTTTTATCTTCAATGCCATCCATACGCATTATATTTCTAAACGTAGTAGCACTACGCCCATCATCTTGTACTGGCACAGTGTATATATACCCTGCCTCATCACTTGATGTTAATTGTTCACCGTCTTTATACATACGTAAATAACCACCTGTTTTTAAACGTCCAGCATCTTTTTCACTGAATACCAACAGTACCGCAGTGTTGTTTGGATCTTTACCAGTTGCGCTAACGTCAGGTTGATACGGACTAGTACGTATAATTTTATCAGCTGGCACACCAAACATGTCAGTCATAATGCCAGTTTTCTCTTCGTAACTAAACGGATCCTTTTCTGGCTGAGCATTCTTGGCTATCGTAGTAGCGATAAATACATTAGAAGAACCAAACTTACGAACTAAGTCCATATAAACTTTATGGTGACCACTGTGCATGGGCTGAAACCGTCCTCCGTAGAATACAGCAATGTCAGTTGCTTCAGCTTCATTAAGTTGTGAGTATCTCATGTCGTTCTCCTATAATACTATTTATAGCATCAATAAGTGCTAGTATAATTAGAAGGACTTGACAAAGGTAGAATATGTGTTATATTCGTAGTAATTTAAGGAAAGATTTATGAGAAAACAAAATTATCTTAACAACAAAGATATGTTAAAAGAAATTCACAAGAGTAAACTAACATATTGCCACTTAGTGGACGACGAGTATTCTAGATTTGATATCATTATAAACAGTTATGAAGATGTTTTTGATCCAGATATTATCCAACAAGCAAGAGAAAATAGAGCTAGCGTACTAAGTTCACAAGGGTACGAAGAATCTTACAGAAAATGGCAAGCAAGTGGTAAACGTGTTAAAGACAAACCAAAGCAAGCTGAAACAAGAGTAAATCCAGAAGATATTGATCCAGATGAACTAATCTTTCGATTAATGACCTTTGAACATGTACCAGGTGATGACAAACGTAAAACTAATCCAAAAACTATTGCGGATCGTCACGTTAAGGTTAACTTTCCACCATTCAAACACTATGCTAAACGCAATGGAGAAGTACAAGAAGTTGTACGAAGCCACTGGGAAGGTGGTATTGATAATGGAGCATTTAGTACAACACATGGTCATACAACAAACGAATTAGCAAAGATGTATATCAAACTATGTGAACGCTATAGTATGCGTAGTAACTGGCGTGGATACACTTATGTAGACGAAATGCGCAGTCATGCTCTTATGCAACTATCTCAGATAGGCTTAAAGTTTAATGAAGACAAGAGTCAAAATCCGTTTGCGTATTATACGGCAGTTGTTACAAATAGCTTTACAAGAGTACTAAACCTTGAGAAACGAAACCAAAATATACGTGATGACCTACTTCAAGAGAACGGATTCAACCCTAGCTTTAGTAGACAACTTGACCATGAGGCGGCTGAAAAGGCAAAATGGGACGAAAAAAGCGAGAAAGATCGCAAAGAAGCTACTGGAACAAATTTCTAGTTGACAATCATACAATAACGTTGTAAATTAACATTATACAATAATGGAAAGTATTCTATGACATTTTTTAATAGAGCAGCCTGCTTTAGTGATATCCATTATGGACAAAAAAACAACAGTAAACAATACAATGATGATTGTAACAAGTTTATTGACTGGTTTGTCGATAATAGTAAAGACTGCGAAACTTGCATTTTCTTAGGTGACTTTCATCACCATAGATCAGGCATTAATATTAGTACACTAAATCACAGCGTACAAGCTGTAAAGAAACTAAGCGAAAACTTTGAAAAGGTATATATGATTATGGGCAACCATGACTTATACTATCGAGAAAAGCGAGACCTTAATAGTTTGCCTTACGCTGGAGTTTTTAACAACGTTACACTAGTGGAAGATATGCTTGTACAAGATGATGTAGCACTAGTACCTTGGTTAGTAGGTGACGAATGGAAACGCATTAATAAAGTACAAGCTAGATACATGTTTGGTCACTTTGAATTGCCCCACTTTAAGATGAACGCAATGGTTGAGATGCCAGATCACGGAGGGATTAATGTACAACACTTATCTTCTCCTGAATATGTATTCAGTGGACATTTTCACAAGCGCCAGCACAAAGGTAATATCCATTACTTGGGATCACCGTTCCCACACAACTATGCTGATGCTTGGGACGATGATAGAGGCATGATGAAACTATCTTGGGGCGGAAAGCCAGAATATTTTGACTTTGATGGACCTAGATATCGTACTGTACCACTTAGTAGGCTAATTGATGATGCTGAAAACATCTTAAACCACAATACTTACTGTCGTGCTGTACTAGATGTAAACATTACATACGAAGAAGCAAATTTTATCAAGGAAACATTCGCAGAACAATATCAACTACGTGATATTACACTGATGCCAAGTAAAAAAGAAGAACACGCACAAGATTGGAGACAAGTTGATGATATTGAGGTTGAAAATGTAGACCAAATAGTGTATAATAGCTTAAACGCTGTAGATAGTGAAATGATTGACAAAAAATTACTAGTGGACATATATAACAACCTATGATTATTATTAAAGACATCACAATAAAAAACTTCATGAGTGTGGGTAATGTTACCCAGGCTGTACGTTTTAACGACAACGGACTTACACTTGTACTAGGAAACAATGTTGACTTAGGTGGAGATGGTAGCCGTAACGGTACTGGTAAGACAACTATTATTAACGCATTAAGCTATGCTATGTATGGAAATGCGCTAACAAACATACGTAAAGACAATCTTATCAATAAAACTAACGGCAAAGGAATGTTAGTTACACTCGATTTTGAAAAGGATGGTGTACAGTATCGCATTGAGCGTGGACGCAAGCCTAATATCTTTAAGTTTTATGTTGACGATATAGACACAGATAGCGGCAATGAAGCGCAAGGTGAGAATCGTCAAACACAAACTCAAGTAGACAAACTGTTTGAAATGAGTCACGATATGTTTAAACATATTGTCGCCTTAAATACATATACAGAACCTTTCCTTAGTATGCGAGCTAACGATCAGCGAGCTATTATCGAACAGCTACTTGGTATTACTATGCTAAGTGAAAAAGCAGAGGCTCTTAAAGAAAAACAAAGGTTGAACAAAGATGCAATCAAAGAAGAAGAATATCGAATTAAGGCAGTTGAAGACGCAAATCAAACAATTGCGAAGAGTATTAGTGACCTTGAGCGTAGACAAACGCTTTGGCAAACGAAAAAACAAGAAAGCCTGCAAGAACTAGAAGTAGCTATCAACGTATTAGACAAAGTTGATATTGAAGCAGAACTAAAAAATCACAAACATCTAGCTGAATACTTGAAAAAGAAAAGTCAGCTAGACGAAGCTAACCGTTGGATTAGTAAAATTAATGCTGATGACGCAAAACAAGAAAAAGTTATTGCTAAACTAAACAACGAAATTAAGCTACTTAAAGATCATACGTGCTATGCTTGTGGTCAAGAAATGCACGATGACAAACAGGAAAGTATACTTGCCGCTAAAGAAGAACAAAAGCAAGAAGCTACTATGCAATTGCTAGCAAACAATACACAGTTGATAGAACATGAAACAGTTATAGCTGAAATTGGCGAACTAGGACAAATTCCAGCTACATTGTATAATACAGAACAAGAAGCATATCAACACCAAAGCCAAGTTGATAAGTTACTATCTGAGTATTCAAGTAAACAGAATGAAAATGATACATATCAAGAACAAGTTAATAGTCTAAAGGAGACTGCACTACAAGAAATTAGTTGGGACAAGATGAATGAACTTGTGCAAATAAAAGAACACCAAGACTTCCTGTACAAACTGTTAACAAACAAAGATAGCTTTATACGTAAACGTATTATTGAGCAAAACTTACAGTATCTAAATTCTAGACTTGCTTACTATTTGACTAAACTTGGACTACCACATGAGGTTCAATTCCAACCAGATCTGAATGTAGAAATTACAGAACTAGGTAGAGAACTAGACTTTGACAATCTAAGCAGAGGCGAACGTAACAGACTTATACTTGGTCTTAGTTGGAGTTTTAGAGATGTATTTGAAAACATGAATACACCAATTAACTTCCTTGCTATTGACGAGCTTGTTGATAGTGGCATGGATACCAATGGTGTTGACAGTGCGCTTGGTGTGCTAAAGAAAATGGAACGTGAACGTGGTAAAAACGTTTTCCTTATCTCACATCGAGATGAGCTACAGGGTAGAGTTAATACTATCTTACAAGTTATCAAGGAAAACGGATTTACTTCGTTTAGTGTAGACACGGAGATTTCAGATATTGCTGGATGATATAGACAAAGATTTACTACAAAGTCTAGGAGGCATGATATTCGAGTCTCCTGATAAAGGAAAAACAGTACGTAGTAGACCTAGTCCTGAGCATCCAATTTATTTGCTTACTAATGGAACATTACCAATTGATGTATGGTACAAAATATATGGGAACGGATAATAATGACTACAGATACAGTAACTATTTCAGACATCTCACTAGATAACATACTAGACGACACAGTAACGTATACTGATTTATCAGGCTGTACACCAACTATAACTATTGATACTAGTACTATTTCTTCACCAACATACACTGGATCCACAATTACACTTGATGATATTGATGTGTATATAGATACAAAACGTAAAAAATTACGTGATGAAGGTGAATTACCGATTGACATTTGGGCTAAAATGTATAATAATGGAGTTATAGATGACGAATGATTTAATTTTTGATCTCGATGGCACACTAACTAATGCTAGAGAGTACATAGACCCACAGTTTGAAGAATTTTTACATGAGCTTACTAATAAGCACTCATGTCATATCTGTACGGGCAGTGACTATAATAAAGTTGAAGAACAATTAGGCAAAGAATTAACTAACAAGTTTGATACCATATTCGCATGCAGCGGTAATCATCATGTTAGCAAAGGCAAAGATATATACAAATCACAATGGCAACTTAATCCAGAACAAGAATGGTTTTTATTAGATAAACTAAAAGAAATTCCATACCCCTTTAAACGTGGCAAACATTTAGAAAAACGTACAGGCTCAGCAAATTTAAGTATTCCAGGAAGAAACGCAGATTTAGAAGATAGAGCTGTGTTTGTTCAGTGGAACAACCGGCACCAAGCAAGAGAAAAATTGGCAAAAGAATTTAATGAGTTGTATCCACAACTTGAGGCAGTATTAGGCGGCGAAACAGGATTAGATATATTCCAAAGAGGCAAAAGCAAAAAACAAATACTTGACAAATTTGATGACACATCATTAATTTACTTTTTTGGTGATAGAATTTGTCCTGGAGGCAACGATTATGATATTGGCACAGCAACAGATGAACTCCCATATGGCAAAAGTTTTAACGTAGAAAATTGGCAACAAACATACCAAATACTAAAAACACAATTTTAATACCATAATCAGTAGATTTATGATGACAAATGATATATACGATACATGCAATGGAAATACAATGGTAATCTTGTTGAAGAGATAGCCGACCAATATATTGGATTTGTATACATCATTACTAATCTGACTAACAACAAAAAATATATAGGCAAAAAATTAGCCAAGTTTAAAAAAACTAGGCCACCCCTTAAAGGCAAAAAACGTAAAAGAAAATCACTAGTGGAAAGCGACTGGCAGACTTACTGGGGATCTTCAGAACACTTATTGGCAGACATAAAAGAAATAGGACCAGAAAATTTTAGTAGAGAAATTTTATATTTCTGTACTACTCGCGGTCAACTTTCTTATCTTGAGGCAAAAGAACAATTCGACAGAGAGGTATTGCTCACTGACGAATACTATAACGGCATCATAAATGTCCGCATTGGCGGATCTCAGGCTCTTAAAGAATCACTAAAAAATAACATACCCCCTCTATAACAAGCATCGAGGAGTCGCAATTAAATTTGTTAGACAACGGAATTTGCTGGGGGAAAACAAACCAAAAGAGTGGGCTCTACTGCGCCATTGTAACCCACGAGTATTTCCAAGTTAGTAGCCTTTATTGCAACTTGGTAGCTTGCGTTGAAAGCAGCATGTAAAGGGGTATCGCACAACCGCCTCTGCTAGTATTTTACTAGTTTTGCTATAAGGGTGTACAATGTGACTGGTAATATCAGACTCTTTTGTCGTGCTTGGCCTAAATCAGGCTAAGTGCGACTTTAGATCATGGTAATGATCAATAATATATATATATATATCATTATGATATATGATATGATATGATATTCGAATGTATTGAATGAAATGATTCAATCGAACGATAGTGAAGATTGATGATGTCGTAAGACATCAAGTAATAATAAAACTTACTTAGATATAAATGAACACTTCAGATTAAAATGTCTTCTTACCTGACGCAGCGTCTATTGCTTCTTGTTCTTTACGATTCTTCTCTGAAAATGCATCAATAATTTCAGTCGTATGATATACTGGCATATTGTATAGTTCTTTTACTGAAAACGCACCTTTGGTATATAATACAACATCATATACTTGTTTCCGTAGATTTTTATGAGCTACATTCATCTCATCAACTAAGGCTTGACTATTAGTCGGATTAGCTCTTAGTTGTTTGTGAAAAAAAAAGTTGGGTTAAATTCAACCTCCATGTTAAACTCTTTACCACATTCTTCATTACTACATTCAAATTTAAAGTTTTTGTCAAGACCGTTTTGATTCACTTGATTGGACATCTCTTGCAACTGGTTAACAGTACGACTATCACTGTTGCTAATCCAATCAAGTATAGGTTGTATGTCTGTAATTTTATCTCCAGATGGTAGTAGTATATATTCAATAGTATCAGCAATTAAAACTATATTGGCGGCTGCTGATCTTTCTAAACTGTCTGAAAACAATTCATGTTGTTTTGCTGGATCATCATCTTTATCAAAATTTGCAAGTATACTAGCTACTTCGGATATTTTGATTTGATTAGTGGTTACACTACGTAAACTGTTTGGTTTAAATGATACTACTAGTCCATTGGAAAGTTCTAGCTCAATGGGATTAATGGTCTTCATTTGATTTAAGATATTAACTATCTTTATATTGTATTGTTCTTGAGTGCCACAGTGTGTACATTTTGCGTCAACAGACATTTCACCTTCATTGCTGTTAATTCGACTAGCTAATAAGACAACGTCTACATCTGGCATTAGAATTTCATATGGGTTTTCCATATCAGGAAGTATGCTCTTTAAAATTTCAAATAGGCTTTGACCATTGTAAATACTATCTGGAATAGATAGCAACATTTCGTCCTTAAAGCTCAATGGTCTAATACCAATTTCATTTTGATCGTTTAAATTTGTTTGAGATGTATACCATTTGCCTTCAGTTGGCAACTTTATGTATATCTCTTTGTGTCTGTAAAAGTCTTCTAACGTTTTTGTCATTTTTCACCTATAAATACATATATAAGTTATTTATCTAATAAAGTGAGCAGTTAATGGCATCAGTTAATATACCATTTGGTGGAAGTACGGTAACAGTAGATGTACCTGATTTTGCCATGGAAGGAACACAGCAAGACGTTCTTGATCAAGCAAGTCGTCAAACAGACGCATTACAAAAAATTGCGCAATCCATGGGTATTAGTATCCAGAACGATCGGCAAGAAACAAAAAGCAATAAAGATTTAGCAGCACAGATTAAAAAAGGTAATGCGGACGAAGATAAAAACTTTACTCAACTAAACAAATCAATGAGATCAATGAACATAAGTGCGTCAAATGCGCTTCAAGGCGCAAGCAGTTCTGAATCACTAGCTGGGTTAATGGGTAAAGATGGGCTACTTGGAACACTTGGTCTTGGCACAGTAGGTGCACAAGTTGGTACATTATTTGGTATTCTTGAAGAATTTGGTAGTGCTATGGGAGCATTACGTCGAACAGGTGGTGGACTTGGTTCAGATTTGCTAGAATTGCGTCGTCAAGCATCAGCTGTTGGTTTAGATATGCAAACACTTGCCAAAATTACTGTTGAAAATGGCAATGCTATACGATCACTTGGTAATAACACTATTGACGGCACAACTCAATTTTTAACACTAAACAAATCATTACGAGAAGCAACTAGAGAAGCAGGATTCTTTGGTATGACTACAAAAGAAATGTCTAACCTATTAATAGATGAAATTGAACTTAGACGTAGTACTAGAAATGAATCATTTTTGGAAGCAGGTGCTAGAGATCAAATGGTTGCTAGTATGAGAGAAAATTTAAAGCTAAATGAAGTTATGGCTAGTTTAACAGGACAAGACGTACAAGATAGAATTAAAGCTCGTAACGAATTTAGAAAAAACGCAATTGTAGCCGCCGCACAATCTCGAATGAATGAAGAACAACTTGCTTCTCAAAATGCCTTAGTTGAAAACTTAGCTGGCTTAGGTAGCGCAGGCGCCGCTGGTGGACCAATACAACAAGCATTAACGAACTTAATTGCTGGTGTACCAATGGATAAGTTTAACGATTCATTTACACAACTTTCAGCAGCTGCAAGTGGCGAGGGCATAGATTTAAGAGCAAATTTAGAACAGTTTTCCAACATGGTAAAAGCTGGTGCTGATCCAGAAGACATGAAAATTGCATCCCAGGAGTTAATTCAGAAATTTGCTAATATTGAAGTTCCTGACGGTCTTTTATCAAGAGCTGCTGCTGGACAAGAAGGCGCAATGCTTCTTTTAACAGCACGTCAAGAAGCATTCGCAATAAAAATTGGTGAAGGTGAAACTGTACAACAAACAGTTAATGAAACTATGTCTGCTTTTGAAATTGATGTTGCCGCAGGCGGAGCAGCATTATCTGGGTTAGCTAACCAAATTAACGCTGCTACTGCACAATTACAAACAACACTTGTAGATAGTACGTTACTTGCGTTTAATGCCAATGTTAATAGTCCAGATGGCATTAAGGGATTTATTGATACGTTAGAAAACTTACCATCTGAGCCAAAATTTAGAGCAATGATTGATCTTGTTACTGAAGTAGGAACACTAGTTAGTGGTGCTCAAGGTGTAACCGCATTGCTTGGTATTGGTAATGAAAATAAAGGTACCCCAGAGAAAGCTGCTGAGGTTGGATTTACAACAGTGGCGATGGCAAAGGCAATGGGTTTAGATCCTAGTGTATTAACTAGCTTGTTTAGTGGAAGATTACCTGGCGCAGCGCCAAATGCTAACTCGCCAGGTAACCCTAATGGGAATAGATTGGGTGTTGATGGAATAGTTAAACTCACATCAACTTTAGGTTTTGCAGCTGCGTTAGCTACTGGACTACACGGAGCATTTACCCGAAGCAATCCAATGCCTGTTTTGTTAGTAAGAGATGAATCAGGTAATAGTAGTAATGCGTCGTAACTTCTAATAAAACACCATTGACATATCGATAAATACATGTTATAAACAAATAAAGAGAAAAATATGAGCTGGAAAAAACACTTTACTGTCTATCAAGGACAAGGACAAGAAATGAAACCTAGTAGTTCTAGTCGTTTCCAAAGTTGGCTACCTGAAGTATACAGTGGACAACCTAATCGTGTTGAGAGATATTCACAATACGACCAAATGGATATGGATAGTGAAGTTAACGCTGCACTTGACATTATCAGCGAGTTTAGTACACAAAAAGATGAAACAACACAGCTACCTTTTAGCTTAGAGTATGTTGGTGATGTTACTGAAAGCGAAACAAAGATTCTAGAGCAGACACTACGTCAGTGGTGTAAGCTACAAGACTGGGATAAACGAATCTTTAGAACATTCCGTAATGCTGTTAAGTATGGGGATCAGTTTTTTATTCGTGACCCAGAAACTTGGGAAATGTATTATGTAAATCCAATTGATGTTACTAAAGTTATTGTTAACGAGTCCAAAGGTAAAGAGCCTGAGCAATATGTTTTAAAGAATATTGACTTAAACATGCAAAACAAAACTGTAAGTGAACCAATTAAACACAGTGATTCACATGCTAGTGTAAACAGTATGATGCGTGGTCAAACAATGGACCGCAATGGTTATGGAGCAACTGGCGCAGAATACAACAACAGTTTAGGTAACATTCAAGAATATAACGTTGATGCTACACACATAATACATGCGGCATTAACAGAAGGCATGGACAGTAACTTCCCATTTGGTGCTAGTATACTTGATCCAATCTTTAAAACATACAAACAAAAAGAACTATTAGAAGATAGTATTATTATCTATCGTGTACAAAGAGCTCCAGAACGTAGAGTATTTTATGTTGACGTAGGCAATATGCCAGCTAACAAAGCTATGGGTTTTGTTGAGCGTGTTAAAAATGAAATACACCAAAAGCGTATTCCAAGTAAAACAGGCGGCGGTAATAGTATTATGGATTCAGCATACAATCCACTGTCAATTATGGAAGATTACTTTTTTGCTCAAACTGCTGAAGGCAGAGGAAGTAAAGTTGAAGTACTACCAGGCGGTGAGAACCTAGGTCAAATTGATGACCTTAGATACTTTACAAACAAAATGCTTAGAGCATTGCGTGTACCTAGCAGTTACTTGCCAACAGGACCAGATGATGGAACAGCAAGTTATGTAGATGGCAGAGTAGGCACAGCATTTATTCAAGAGTACAGATTTAACCAGTACTGTCAGAGACTACAAAATATTATTGCTCCAGTATTTGATAACGAGTTTAAACTGTTTATGAAGAACAAAGGCATTAATATTGATAGTAGTATTTTTGACCTACAGTTTGTACAACCACAGAGCTTTAGTGAATACAAAGAAATCGAAGTACATGCCGCAAGAGCAAACGTATTTGGGTCACTTGAGGGTGTAGATTATCTAAGCAGACGCTTTATGTTAAGCAAGTACCTTGGACTTTCAGAAGATGAAATCCTCAAGAATGAAGAAATGTGGATGGAAGAAAACAAATCAGGTGTAACACCACCATCAGATAGTACACCAGGCCTTGGCGGAGTAGGTGTGCGTGGATTTGAAGGTGGCGGAGATGATCTAGGTGGTCTAGATGATTTAGATGTCGGCGAAGGTGGCGGAGACGACTCGCCAATTAGCGGTGCTGAAAATGCTACAGCACCAGCAGGAGGAGAAGACAATGCGCAGTAATGAATTTTTAGTTGAGTATTATGAAGATGAAGATAACGAGTACTCAAATCGTAAAATTGATGATGTTCGACGTAGTAGATTAACACTAAAACATATTAATAGACTGCGTAAACAACGTGAAATTCACAAGACAGAACATGCTACACGTACTGAACGTGTACAACAAATATACCGCAGATCATCTGGGGAATAATACAAACTACAACAAATTAAGGTATGAAAACTTACTTATCTTGACGTTCTTGTCAAAAAGTACAGTTTTTATGCCTTTTTTCTATGGTAAAACGTATTGGTAATAAATAATACTTGTAAACCAGTAATGGTTAGCCTGAATTTTTAAGGAGATATAAAAATGAGTAATCATAAGGATTCATTAGTTAAAGTCCTAGAATATCTTGTCAACGAAGATCGTGAAAAAGCGTCAGACCTTTTACATGATGTATTTGTTGAGAAAGCAAAAAATCATTGGGCGTCACTTTCAGAGAGTGATGAGTCAGTGGAAGAAGATATTCAAGACGAAGACTTAGACGAAACATACGAAGTTGAAGAAGGTATCGATAACTTTGATGCTGAAAAAGACTTTTTAGACGACATCGAAACAGCGGAAAACGAAATTGAAGCTGAAGAAGTGTACGGCGAAGATGATCACGAGTCAGAAGATGAAATGGACATGGACGGCGAACAGCCAGAGATGGACATGGAAGTAGACATGGACAGTGGCGAAGAAGAAGCTGCTGAACCAGAAGAAGCATTAGCTAATGTAGAAGATGCAATCGCAGAACTACGTGCAGCATTTGCTGATATGATGGATGATGAACCAGCTGAAGAACCAGAAATGGAAGAAGAAGTTGCGTTTGAATCAGACGACAGCGACGACGAAGAAGTTGAAGCAGTTGAAGAAGGCGCAACAATGTCAGCAGTAAGTGTATCACACTCTGATGGCAGTGACAACAGTAAGTCACCAGTTGGTCCAGGAGACAGTTCAATGTCACCATCAAAGCCAGTCGATATTGCAGGCGGTACAGTTGAAGCAGGTGGCAAAGCGCCAGCAGCTAAAGACATGGGTGTAACAGGTCCACAAGAAGCAGGATCACCAACACCAGCACCGGCTCCAAAAAGAGAGATGAAGTAATATGTCAACATCATTACAAGAACACTTAACATTTAACCAAGCAAATATTGTTACTGAATCGAAAGATGACGGCAAAGGCGGTAAGAGCTTGTATATGAAAGGTATCTTTATTGAAGGCGATGTACGAAATCAGAACAACCGTATCTATACAAAAGAGGAAATTCATAATGCTGTTAAAGCAATTACTGAAAAAATCAAAAATGGATACAGTGTATTAGGCGAAGCTGATCACCCGGATGATCTAAATATTAATCTAGATCGTGTATCACACATTATCACAGAAATGGATACTGATGGTGCGAACGGTATTGGTAAGCTGAAATTATTACCTACTCCAATGGGAAATATATGTAAAACCCTTATAGAGAGTGGATGTAATTTAGGCGTGTCAAGTAGAGGCAGTGGCAATGTTGACGATAAAGGAATAGTTAAAGATTTTGAGATTATTACTGTTGATATTGTTGCCAATCCAAGTGCCCCAAATGCTTATCCCGATCCAATTTATGAAAGAATTATGAATCATAAACGTGGTAATGTATTAATGGATGTAGCTTCTGCTGTTAAGCACGACGAACGGGCACAGCGTTATTTAAAAGATGAAGTAACGCATTTTATAGAGAACCTAAGGTATAGGAGAGATTAATATGGCTCACTCAATAGATGAACTATTAGGCTCCGGAACGCTCTCGGAAGAGGTTAGGTCTTCAATCAGCGAAGCATGGGAAACTAAGCAAGCTGAACTACGTGAAGAAGTTGCGTCAGAACTACGTGAAGAATTTGCAGGACGTTATGAAAATGACAAAGCGCAAATTGTAGAAGCAATGGACACAATGATTGGTGAAGTTATTGCGAAAGAACTCGAAGAGTTCCAAGCAGACAAAGCCAAAGTAGCTGAAGATCGTGTTGCATATCGCAAGCATATGTCAGAACATGCAAATGTACTGAATGATTTTGTGATGGAAACATTACGCAAGGAAATTAACGAATTGCGTGAAGACCGTGAAGTAGCAGATAAGAACATGGCACAGTTAGAAGGCTTTGTTCTTGAGCAACTTACAAAAGAGCTAAACGAGTTTCATGATGACAAACGCTCACTAGTTGAAGCAAAAGTTAAAATGATAAAAGAAGGCAAAAAAGTTATCGAGCAAACAAAACGTAAGTTTATCGAAACTGCAGCAAACAAGGTGGAAAACATTCTTGAATCAACAATCAAGACTGAACTTACATCACTTAAAGAAGACATTCAAGTGGCTAAAGAAAACACATTTGGACGTAAGATTTTTGAAACGTTTGCTGGAG
>TARA_B110000483_G_scaffold66048_1_pt1 | contig 26443 bp, 25 predicted proteins | sample TARA_B110000483 | Tara Oceans TARA_B110000483 (sample SAMEA4398176) | marine metagenome | biome: Polar Biome; feature: [SRF] surface water layer (ENVO:00010504); material: water (ENVO:00002006), including particulate matter (ENVO:01000060) such as... | depth 5 m
CGTCTAACAAATCATCTTGATGCTCTAATCCTGTCTGAAAACGTATCATCGGAAGGGATGTGTTTTCCGGTTTGTATTTACGGTTCTTATAGGGTTCGATCGGCATTACTAAGCTTTCGAAACCGCCCCAAGATGTTCCAATGGAAAATAAAGTGAGGTTATCCATAAAGTCATCTGCGGCAAAGCTCAACTTAAACTTAACGCTAAACATCCCATTGCAACCACTTGCATCACGTTTCCAAATTTCACTTCCTGGATGACTTGAAAGGCCAGGATGAAGGACTTCAACCACCTCATCTCTCATTAATAGCCAATTGGCTAAAGCAAGCCCGGTTTGTTCGTGGCGTTCTAAACGAAGGTTTAAAGTTCTCATGCCACGCAAACATGCATATGCTTCGTCAGGCGCAAGGATTTGACCCGTGTTATGTACCAATTGGCGCAGTGGTGCAGATATCTCTTGCCGTGAGGTGGCTATGCCCATCATTACGTCAGCGTGACCGCTAAGATATTTAGTACCCGCTATCACAGACACATCGCAACCGAATTCTAGTGGTCGGTAATACCATCCAGAGCCGTAGGTGTTATCAGCAATGATGATTACGTTATGTTTTTTTGCATTTTTGCAAAATTTTGACAAATCCATTATATCAAATGTATTTGAGCCAGGTGTTTCTAAAATTACAACTTTCGTATTAGGCTTTACCCATTCATCAATATCAATTGCATCTGCTGAGAAATAATCAATTTCAACGCCATTCCTTCGAAGCTGGTTTTCACAATAGGTGCGCGTTGCAGGGAAAATGCTATCGACGATTAATACATGATCCCCGGAACTGGAATAAGCTGAAATTGCCCCGGCGAGTGCAGCTATTCCCGTTGGAAATAAAAAGCTAGCGTCTCCGCCTTCTAAATCACAAACGGCATTCGCAAGGGCATATGCAGTCGTCGTACCCCTTCGTCCGTATGATAAGACAGTATCGTCCTTTTCCCTACGCTTATTGGTATCGCGAAAACTTGCCACAGTTTCATGCAATATAGTCGATGCTCTTACTACAGGTGGATTGGCAGGTCCTGGTTTTGGAGACCTCCCATAATGCATTAGCTTGGTTTCGCGTTTCATTTATATTCCTTTAAAATTGTCCATACCAATGTGTAAATGTTAGAGATTAGCTAAATTCACAACGAATCTAGAGCCAACTTTACTATGCGTGATGTTAGCGTAACTCTAAATAGTAAGCAAAAAAAAATTATACTTCAACATTTTGTATAATATTTACGAATATAAAAATCGTTTAAATATAGCAATTTATAACTTTTTATATGTGTTATTTCAACACTATTTTTTAAAACTTCAAATTATAGTATAAGTTTATTGACATGCTAATATGTCAACGATACCTTCATAAAATATTCAAAGAAGCGAGAAACATGAAAAGAACGAACATAATAGATATGTTAATTGCAACCGCTGATGGCCTTCAGCGGTCATTGGGTGACAGTTGTGAAGTAACCGTTCATGATCTAACAGATTTACGGTATTCTCTTGTGCATATAGCAGGAAATATAAGCGGCAGGAAGCTAGGCGCACCAATTACTGACCTGATATATAAGCGATTGGTTCAAGAAGATAATACTATAAGTGACAGCTCCGAAAATTTATTCAATTACCGTAGTGCTACAAAAGATGGTCGAGTAACAAGAAATACCACTCTTTTTTACAGAAATGGAGATGGTAAAATTGTTGCCTGTATGAGTTTAACTTTTGATCTTACAAATTTGATTGTTGCAAAAGAAACACTTGAAGAAATTGTTGGTCTGGGCATGGATTTCTCTTCCCCAGCGGAAGAAAATCTAGCAAATAACTTTCACGAGACAATGGACTCTGTAATCTTGGAAATAATCGCAACTGTTGGTAAAGGAAAAGAACCAAATCAGCTAAATAAAAAAGAAAAAGTGAAAGTTGTTGAAATGCTCGAGTTGCGTAAAGTTTTTGAATTTAGAGGCGTGGTTTTACAGGTTGCTCGCATCCTCGATATGTCACGTCACACTGTGTATAACTATTTAAAAGAAATCAGATCAGACAAATAAAACGTCAGAACCAGGAAAAGGAAAAATAGGATGAATATAACCAGAAATACAGTCATTTTAGTCTTGGGGTTAATACTGGGCGCATGTGGCGAGAAGGATGTCAGCGTATCAAGTGATGATTTTGAAAGTTTTCCCACCAAAGAGTTAACCGTTATTGTTCCTTATTCACCCGGTGGGGGCGTTGACACAACAGTAAGAATGCTTGCCGCAGTTGCTCCAAAGTATTTAAATGATAATAAAATAGTCGTGCGCAACATGCCTGGTGGCGGTGGCGTAATAGGTCAAACTGCTGGAGCAAAGACCGATGCAGATGGATATAATCTCCTTGCATTTTCCTCCTCAGTACTGTCGAATCCTTTCACAAAAAACGCATCTTATAATCACTTATCTTTCGCACTGATTGGAATGTATGGCTATGATCCAGAAGTATTGATTGTTCCGGCGGGATCACCTCATAATTCTATCAAAGATTTTTTAGAAGCGGGAAAAGTTAAAAAAATTACAATTTCCACCTCCGGCCATTCAACATCCCATCATATAGCGAGTTTGGTTCTTTCCGAAAAAACGGACGTTGATTTTACATATTTGCACAACAAGGGCGCTGCAGAGCAAATTCAACAAATTTTGGGCGATCATGTAGACGCAACCATGATGGGTATTTCAGAAGCTAGTGAATATATCAAAAGCGGCTCTCTAAAAAGCTTAGGTATTATGACAGCAGAACGAGACGCGTCTTTTCCGGATTTACCAACATTTATTGAGCAAGGTATTGATATCGAATGGGGTGCGTTGAGAGGTCTTGCAGTGCCCGCCTCAACCCCCCTAGGCATTCAGCAGAAACTTGCCGAGGCATTTAGAGGTATCATTCAAGATCCTGAGAATGCTGAAAGAATGGCAATTGCAGGTTATCCAATTAGCTATAGATCGCCAGAAGAGTTTAGGGAATATGTAGTTTCAGTTGTTGATAATTTAGAGCAAATATTACCAAGCCTTAAGGCACAGTAACAATATAATTTTGGCCAAACTTAATTTTAAGAAGAGGACGTGATATTGAAAGCAATACGATTAGATACTTATCTATCCATTGTATTATTGGTAGCAGGTGCTTTGGTTTTTATGGAGGCTAAAAGCTTCCCTCAGACACCGGGCGAGTTTCCTGTTTGGATCAGTACGATATTAATTGGTTTATCGGCACTACTTTTTATTCAATCTATTACAAATAGGCATGATGATAAAAAATTAGACATCAATAATAAAGTCCTTATTCAAATCGGAATTACTGCTGTAGCGATCGGCACATATATTATATTATTGCCCTACTTAGGATATATTATAGCATCATTTATATTGGTTTTATCTTTATCAATTTTATTTGGGTACAGATCAATTAAATATCTTGCAATGACACCATTGGCTGCCGTTTTGCTATGCTGGGTCGTGTTCTTATTTATTTTAAACATTCCGTTGCCCGGTTTTGCTGAATAAGGGAAATAAATTATGGAAAATTTAATTTTAGCCTTTAGTCAGATCATGCTGCCTTCTGTGTTTATTTTTCTTTTTGCGGGCGTTTTAATTGGTCTCGTTGTTGGGTCTATTCCCGGTATTAACGATACTGTAACTTTGGCAGTACTTATTCCTATTTCTTTTACACTTGAGCCATCGAGTGCCTTGATGCTGCTAGTAGGTGTTTATTGTTCCGCCTGTTATGGTGGTTCTATTCCAGCAATTTTGTTAAAAATTCCAGGAACTGCTTCTTCTGTTGTCACATTGCTTGACGGATACCCAATGACCAAACGTGGGCAAGCCGGAAAGGCGCTTGGTATATCGACTATTAGTTCAGTTTTTGGTGGCCTTGCTAGCTCTCTCGTGTTGATGTTCTTCGCACCTGCACTTGCTATTTATGCTCTTAAATTTGGGCCAGCGGAATATTGTGCCTTGGCTATCCTTGGCTTTAGTACAGTGGCAGGCTTAAGTGGAAAAAATATAATTAAAAGCCTTATCGTTTGCGCACTAGGTCTATTTGTATCGACCATCGGCTTAAGCCCGCAAACTGGATTTCCACGATATGATTTTGGCAGCGTTTGGCTTTATGAAGGTGTTCCCTTCGTACCAATGCTTATTGGATTATTCGGCGTTGCTAGCGTTTTCCACATGGTAGAGAAAATGGTTAAGCAACGTATTGAAGGCACAGAAGAGACCATTGTGCCAGAAGTCGGTCGTATATTGCCAAATTGGAAAATGGTAAAAAGACTGCTTCCTACATGGTGCACCTCAACAGCAATCGGAAACGTTATGGGGATCATCCCCGGTGCAGGCATGCTTATGGCAATTTACCTATCTTACGGTCAGGCCGTAAGAAGCAACAAGGACAAGGAATTTGGAACCGGTGTTCCAGAGGGAATTGCTGCACCTGAAGCCGCTAATAATGCAGTGGTCGCAAGTTCTATGGTTCCCCTATTGTCATTAGGAGTTCCAGGTAATGCGACGTCAGCATTATTTCTAGGTGCTCTTATGATCCAAGGGTTAAGACCTGGCCCTGCACTTTTTGAAAAGTCACCTGACATTGCATACTTGATCATCGTTGGTTTTTTTGTTGCCAACTTAATTATGGGGCCATTAGGGTTATTGTTCGGTAAATTTTTATCCAGAACAGTTTTTAAAATACCCCAAGCATTCCTTGCGAGTATTGTTATTTTACTTTGCTGTACAGGTGCCTATGCCATTGATAATAGTTTGTTCAATATATGGGTAACATTAGCCTTTGGTATTATCGGCTTTGGGTTTGATAAAGTTGGTTTGCCTCACGCGCCGTTTGTATTGGCAATCATACTTGGCGCAATGTTAGAAAGAGGGTTTTCTCAGGCACTCGCGATCTCAGATGGGTCGTATATGATATTCATCGAAAAACCTATTTCTTTGGGTTTGCTTATAGCATCGGCATGCTTTGTATTGTTCCCAATTATAAAATTCCTACTAAATAAAACTCAAAAACAGCGATAATAAAAATGAACCAAAGTTACGCAGAAATACTAGCTCGTCATGTTTTTGAGTTAAAATACGAACACCTATCAAGCAGTACTATACAAAAAACTAAACAGTGCCTGCTGGATTATATAGGCGGAGTATTCCATGCTTCTAAATCAGATACTGCTATTAGCTATATAAATTTAGCAAAAGAGTTGGGTGGTGATGGCACTGCAGAAATCTTAGGCAGTAAAGTTAAAACAACCGCCTCTTATGCAGCGTTTGCGAATGCGGCGCTTGGTCATATTGCGGAGACCGATGACGGTCATCGAGCGTCTATTATGCATATAGGGACGGTTGTTTTTCCAGTTATTTTTGCTCTCAAATCAGAAACTCTAATTGATGGTAAAGATATTATTGAAGCTGCCGTAGCCGGATATGAACTGGCAATACGCGTGGGCGAATGCCTTAACCAAAGTCATTATAATACATGGCATACAACCGCAACTGCGGGCACATTTGGTGCCGCTGCGGCTGCTGCAAAAATTTTAAAACTAACTGAAGAACAAACGGCATGGACACTTGCTCATGCCGGCACACAAATGGCAGGCCTTTGGCAGTTTTTAGATGATAGTTGCTTAACTGCGAAAGTCTTACATCCAGCAAAAAGTGCCCAAAATGGCATAATTGCGGCGTTTACGGCAAAAGCAAATATTCCAGGCCCTTCACATATTTTTGAGGGCAAAAGAGGTGTCGCCAATGCATACAGCACAAATAGTGATTTATCTTATTTAATTAAAGATTTGGGTAAAACATATAAAGTTGATGAAGCAAATTTCAAAGCATATCCAACCTGCGGTCAAACTCATTCAATGATAGATGCTCTGCGTAAAATTCAGGACGAGCACAACTTTGAACATAATGATGTTAAAAATATTAATGTCTTCGTTTATCAAAAAACTATTGATATCGCTAATATTGAAAACCCATCAACCGTTGCACAGGCCAAATTTAGTGTAAAATACTGCCTTGCTCTGTTGTTAGTGAAAGGGTCTATCAGCTTTACCAATATCGATGAAGAAACATTAACCAATCCGGACATCATCACACTAATGCAAAAAATAAACGTGCTATTCGATGAAGACATCAATAAAGGTTTTCCCCGTTGTAGACCATGTAAGGTTACCCTTACGACTTCAAATAATGAATATAAAGCGGAAAATTATTATCGCCGCGGGGACCCGGAAACACCAATGAGCCAGGGTGAAGTTGAAAATAAATTTCGCGAATTAACTAAGGGTTTTTTACCAAAATCCGACCAAGAAAAATATATTAAGTGGGTTGGCTTAATCGAAACCACAACCGAATGGCCACTCTAACCATCCTATAATTTATAAAGGAATAATTGATGACACATGTTATTGATAGTGAATTTTACAAACACGTATACGCTACAGACGAAATGCGTGACGTATTTGATCCCCAGAAGCGACTTCAACGCTGGCTTGATATCCAGGCGGCATTGACAACAGTGCAAGCGATAATGGGCCTTGTCCCAAAAGTAGACGCTGATAAAATAGTTAAATGCTGCGACTTGGGTCAACTTAACTTTTCTCCTAAATCAAATGATTTCTGCGGCTCTGATCAACTTTTTTCATCTCTAATGAATGCTGTAAAAACAGAATGCGGGAACAGCGCTGCTGATCATGTAAACCTTGATGCTTGTGCTCAAGACATTCAGGATACAGTGACGGTACTTGAGATAAAAGATGCTTACATGATCATGTTAAGAGATTTACTAAAAATCGAAAGCATACTAATTCCTTTGATTGAAAAGTATAAATCGCAACCAATGGCAGGCCGTACACATAAACAACACGGTCCACCTATTACCATAGGCTTTAAGTTTGCTGGTTTTGCGGCAGAAATTCGTCGGGAAATAGAACGCATGAAGGATATGCATAAACGTATTTTTTGTGGATCTTTGCATGGCGTTTCGGGCACGATGCTTGAGGGTGGCGCAAAGGCATATGAAATGTATGAAGCACTGATGGACCAACTTGGACTTGATGTTGCACCTGCTGGACTTGGCTCAGCACGGGATAACATCGGAGAATTTCAAGTGATCACTGGTATGATTGCAGGATCAGTCGGGCGTATCGTCAATGAAATTTACGAACTTAGTGGCTCTGAATTAAGTGAACTTCACGAACCGCTGAGTAGGACTTATGTTGGATCAAGTGCGATGCCGCATAAAAGAAATGCGGAAGTTTGCGCGTTTGCTGTCGCGCAGTGTCGTATCGTACAACAAAACACTGCCCTTGGTTTGCAATCGATGACTGGCGAACATGAAAGAGATGCGCGCGCCCTTAATCTTGATTTGCATAATTTACCCGAAACATGTGTAATTATGGCTCGTGCTCTTGCAGCGACCATACAAACGTTGGACGGTATTGATGTTTTTGAAAAAAATATTACCCGAAACCTTGATGCCTTAGACGGCATGCTCTTTTCAGAAGCTCTTATGTTTCATCTTGCCCCAAAAATTGGCAAGCAAACGGCACATGACATAATTCTTTTTGCATGTAAGGAAGCTCATGACACTCAAACACCGATTAAAAATGTTTTGCTTGCTCACCCAGAGATTTTAAACGTCGCAACAGAAGCAGACTTTGATGAGGTTATGGTTTACGGCAAGCATATTGGAAAATGTGTGGAGCAATCAGATGATGTTGTTAGGATTTCAAGAGAATTCAGCGTCAATGATCACTATTTTCTTCAAGCATAATTCAGATATTTAATATTTAAGGAATACTAATGGCTCACATACTTACCAATCCATATTATCAAAATATTTGGAGCACCGACGAGATGCGTAATGTTTTTACAGACCGTCACCGCTATCAACGCTGGCTTGATGTGGAAGCAGCACTCGCGCGTGTTCAAGCTAGACTTAGAATAATACCACAAGATGCAGCAGATGAGATTTGCAAAAAAGCACACTTAGAACTTCTCGACGTAGAGACTTTAAAAAAACATCTTGTTCAAGCGCAGCATACATTTGTCCCCCTTTTAAAGCAGCTTGAAAAAGCCTGTGACAATGGCGCGGGTGAATTTATCCATTATGGAACTGCGACCCAAGATATCCAAGACACAGCAACGTCGCTTGAACTGAAAGATGCTTTTAAAATCATTTTCCGAGACATGATTATTTTAGAAAAAAAATTAATCGAGATGGCGCAAAAACATAGTAGCCAACCCATGGTCGGTCGATCAAACAATCAACATACCTTACCAATCACGGTTGGATTAAAAGCGGCCGGATGGGCGGCGGAAGTTCGTAGAAACATCGAACGCATGAAGGATATGAGAAAATATATTTTTGTTGGCCTTATTCACGGGAGTACCGGGACAATGAGCGGTCTTGGCGAGCGTGCTTACGAAGTCGCAGAAGGCGTTTTGGAAGAGTTAGGACTAGAAATGCCAGCTTGTAGTTGGACGGGCATCCGTGACAACTACGGACATTTTACTGTATTTCTTTCGCAAGCGGCAGCGACGATTAGCCGCATTACCAATGAGATTTACCAGCTTTCACGCACTGAAATTAACGAGTTTTCTGAACCAAACTCTAATCCTTCAGTAGGCGATAACAGAGCAAAGCATTCGATATCTGCTCAGGTAACTTCCATGTGTCGCATCGTTGTAAATAATGCTCCTCTGGCGTTACAGGCAATGATCGTGGAACACGAAAGAGACACACGAAGCTGGCGCTTAGATTGGCATCACATTCCTGAAAATAGCATATTGCTGAGCAAAGCCCTACTAGACACGATCTACCTAATCGATGGCTTGAAAATTAACGAACATAAGATCAAGAAAAATCTGAACCTTTTAAATGGTCAGGTTTTATCAGATATAATTGTATCTCGTTTGCAAAAAAATGCTGGTAGAAAACTTGCTGAAGATTTAGTAAATAAATGTTTATTGGATGCTAAAAATAGTAAGATAGCTTTTAATGAAATTCTTTCTTCAAATGAAGAAATTAAGAATTTCATGTCAAAGCAGGAAATCTCCAATTTATTCGACTATTCAAATTATACTGGACAATCGGCACGTCAAATTGACGAAGTTATTAATCTGTCTAATTCTCAATCCGTAAATGATAGTTTATTTTTAACTTTCTAGATTGAAATTTAAATATCATAAAATAAACTGGCGAGCCGAATAACTCTTCTTTGCAATTTGACGATGTTCGTGCTTGTAGTAAGGAGAACGTACTGGGTAGGCTTGGTGATGGCAACGGGTTTAGGTACAACTTTGTCCTCCACTTGAGACCATCACCCGAAGCAGAAATAGGGAGGTTATAAAAAACTAATTTTTGTAATTACTGAGTGTCTGTTGAAACAAATCTAAGAATGCTTTGTGGTCGACCGAAGCACAGGCTTTTTGTACTGGGCGTTCCGACCACCCTTTTTGAGACGCAAAACCATGATCCTCTGGGCAAAATATGGTTTGCCCTCTTGAAAAAATGCTCTCCGTGGAGACTTTAATTTTACCAGATTGAGTAGTAAATATTTCTGGATACAATAGGTACATTAACGCCATTGCATCGTGCTGGTTTGAAGCGCGCACACCTCTATCTTTTTCGTAAGACGCCATATAATATTCGTTAATATTTTTTATAAATTGCCCCGCTTCACCGCTTACTTCGATTAGCTTATCGAAGAACGCTTCATCTGTTGGTGCGGAGTATGTAACGTCGAGCCCAACCATTACCACCGGCCATTCTGCTCCAAGAACTATATCCGCCGCTTCAGGATCAGTGAAAACATTAAATTCTGCGACGGGTGATACATTTCCCATATCACCATTAAAGCCCGCTGCACCACCCATCATAACCACAGATTGAACGTTCTTCGCTAGTTTAGGATATTTATCAATAGCGAGGGCTAAATTTGTGGATGGTCCAACCGATACAATCGTTACTTCTCCTGGATTGGAAAATACAGTTTCTGCTATAAATTTATGCGCACTTATTTTTGGCACTGATAAGTCTGTACCTTCCATATCATATGCATCGCCTAATCCGTCGTATCCATGAAATTTTTTATCTTCAACTAAAACTCCATTCACAGGCCTATCTGCGCCTTTAATTACCGGTGCTTTAATATCAAACTTGTCCTTAATGAATAAAGTATTTCGAGTTGCATTGGAGAGGCTTGTGTTACCAGAAACCGTAGTGATCCCAAGTAATTCAATTTTGGAGGCTATGTTCGCCAAAAGTATGGCAGCGGCGTCATCAACCCCCGTATCCACATCTAAGATGATTTTTGTAGGGCTGCTTCCCGGGTTAATGCCCGCAGAAGCAACCAAAGGTAGGAGTGATGCCACAAGCGGAGTGATTAAAACATCGCGACGATTAAAAAACCTTCTATTTGTCATTATAGTAATACCTTTCAGTGAATTTTATTTTAAACTATTGGTTTTATGGTTTTAGAGGTTTTATCGTGATTTAAATTGAGTTGTAATATCAGTGCTGTATCCAATTTTAATTTAACGTACCTTTTTGCATTTTCCAACGATCGAACAGTACTGCAACAATTATGACTGCCCCTGTGATCACTCTCTTTGTTGGTTCCGCAACACCAATTTGTGCCAAACCATTTTGAAGGACAGCTATAATAAGAACACCTGCCAGGGCGCCGATGATTGATCCTCTACCTCCCATTAAACTGGTGCCACCGATCACAGCTGCCGCTATAGCTGAGAGTTCAAGTCCAATACCTGCATTTGGGTCCGCAGCTCCTAGATATGCAGCATTAAAAATCCCCCCAAGCCCTGCGAGAAGGCCAGAAAGTGTCAAAACGATCAACTTATAACGCTTGGTGTCAATGCCCGTCATTTCGGCAGCTTTGTCGTTTGTACCAACAGCAACAATGTAACGTCCAAAAACAGTTTTATTTAAAATAAAATGGGCCACCACTACAATAAGCAAAGCTATCGCGAGCGCTGGTGAGACGCCTGTATTTCGAAATGGAAGTGCAATAAATTGGATATCTGGGCCAATAAAAACAGTTTGAGAGTTTGTCGACATATACGCTAAACCCCGTGACATTTCTAACATCCCAAGTGTCACGATAAACGATGGTAAAGCCAAATAACTCGATAAAAATCCATTAATAAATCCACATGTAGCCCCCGCTAACATGGCGAGTAGAAATGCAACAGGCAAAGGTAATCCAAGGCCTACAACAGAAATACCAATAACTCCTGCACTTAAACCAAGCACGGAACCAACGGATAAATCAATATCCGAAACAATAAGTACCAAAGTGACGCCAATTGTTACAACGATGAGTGAAGGCAGCTGATTTAATATGGTTGTCAATGTGGCAATCGATAGAAAATTGTCTGACAAAGCGCCAAAGAAAAAAATTAATATAATGAGACTTGCCAAAATAAAATAATGTTCCAAATGTTGGCGGAGCATTTTAATGTGAGACATGATTATCCCCTTGGCCCTTGTTTATATATTCATTTTTGATACGGGGCTTCAAGGTATTATATTCTTGAAATGCCGCTGCCAGAATATCATTTTCTGTCCAATCGCCTCTTTTAAATTCTTTAACCAGCTTATAATCAGACAGGACCAAAATTCGGTCACAAACTCTTGTCAATTCATCTATTTCGCTGGACGCAACAAGGATTACTTTACCCTGACGTCTCAATTCATTTAATTGTTCATAGATTAGGTGCTTGGCATTAATATCAACACCACGCGTTGGTTCGTCTAATAACAAGACCTCTGAATTGCAATATAGCCATCTCGCTAACAACACTTTCTGTTGATTGCCGCCGCTGAGAGATTCTATCGATTGTTCTAGACCTGAACATTTAATAGCTAATTTAGAAATATACTCCTGGCCTACATCCACTTCCTTTATCTGGTTAATAATTCCAAATCGCGACGAGAGATAGGACAAACCTGGAAGTGTTAAATTCATGAGCAACGAATGTCCGTTTAAAATACCTGTCTTCTTTCGATCTTTAGACAAATATCCAAGTCCGAGTTTGACAGCATTACGTGCGTTATCAATTAGCTCATGTTTCTGTTCCTTTATTCGAACTATTCTTCCTGTCTTAATTGGCGTTAGTCCAAAAACGGCTTTGAGTAGTTCTGTCCGACCTGACCCCGCTAATCCTGCAATGCCAATTATTTCTCCCGCATGGCAATCAAAACTGATCGACTGAGAAAAATAATTATTAGTGATCTTCTCAACTTTTAAAAGAAGAGATCCACTCTCAATTTTTTTATTTATTTTTGTATCCTCCGCGAATACTTTGCCTGACATTAAAGAGATCATATCGTCTATTGAATAGGAGGATGCGGGCGCAGATTTGACAATTTCGCCATCGCGCATAACAGAGATCGTGTCGGATATTGATCGAACATCTTCTAATCTATGACTAATGTAAATAAATGTGATCCCCTCACCAGCGAGATTTTTGATGATACTGTGTAATTTGTCTGATTGAGCCCCAGAGAGCGCCGCAGTGGGTTCATCTAATATAATGAGCTTACTTCCTGAAAGTGTCTTTATAACGAGAGCCTTAGCTACTTCTAATAGCTGAGTTTCACTCAGAGTTAGTGTTTCCGCCGCGATATTCGCAGATATATGCTCCAAACCAACCAAATCAAGAAACTCTCGCGCAGTGGTCTCTAACTTTGCCTTAGAGAGGATCGCCCATTTATGCGGCAAACTCTTGAGTAATATATTTTCAGCAACAGAAAGTGATCCAATAATACTCAATTCTTGAGCTGCACTTGAAATTCCAGTTTCATATGCTTCAGTGGGATTTGTTGACTTATAATCACTCCCTTCGAACCTTAAGGATCCTTTATCCATCTTTAATTGGCCAGATAGAATATTCATCAAGGTTGATTTTCCGGCACCATTTTCACCAACGATTGAGTGGATTTCACCTTTTTGAATTGATAAATTTATCCCTTTTAATACAGGCGTCGAAAATGATTTATGCAAATCATTAATTGTTAAAAGGTCTTGGCTTATCATCATTATTTGTTTTCTAATATATCAAGAGTAATCAAATCAACCGACGTTAACTTGTCCGGCATTTCTCGTCCTGATTTAATGATTTCAATCGCATATTCTATCCCATATACGGCCAGTGAACCGCCATGTTGATCAGCCGTTGCAATCAAGTCTCCGCTTAAAATTAAATCTTTTGCCGCTGAGATATTATCATATCCGACAACTTTAACCTGTTCACTTAAACCAGCTTGCCTTATCGCGGCTACGGCCCCTAAAGCCATATTATCATTCGCGCATAAAATAGCGTCAATATCTGGGTGTTGAATTAGGATTGCCGACGTAATGCTGACCGCTTTTGTTTGATCCCAATCCGCACTTTGCTCGACGACAATGGTATGGCCATTTTGTTCCATCGCCTTTTGAAATCCTGACAACCGCAGTTGAGAATTATAAGCAGTTTGGATACCTTCTAAAATAGCAACCTTTCCATTTTCATTAATATTTTTGGCTAAGTAATTACCAACCATTTCAGCACCTGAAAAATCATCGGGCCCAACAAATGGAATGGTCAAATCATATTGTGATAATATTTCTCCGTCCAAGCGGTTATCAATATTAACAATCACAATACCAGCCTCTTCAACCCGCGCCAGCGCGGGTATAAGAGCTTTTGAATCTGCTGGTGCAATGACTATCGCATTAACCCCCATAGAAATCATTTGATCTATCAGACGAACCTGTTGGGCTAAATCACTTTCGTTTTTAATCCCGTTGACGATCAACTCGTATTTATCAGCATTGGCGAGCTGATGAGCTTGCGCCCCTGCTGACATAGTGACAAAGAATTCGTTTGCCAAGGACTTCATAATCAAAGCAATTTTGGGACGCCCATCATTTCCATTTAATTTTTTTTGTTCCCCATTATCCGAACAGGATGACACCAGAAGGCATAATGATATTAAAGAAAGAGAGGTGATTTTTTTCAACATGTAATGAACTCTATTTTATTTAATCTGAGAAATTCTATTGTTTGAGCCCAGGAAGGGGCCGAACCTTGGGCCGTTCTTTTGGTAACAGATAAGGCTGCCGCAGCAGATGCAAACTGTGCACTTTTTTCTAAACTAAATTCGTTTGCAAGCGCTACTGCAAGAGCTCCATTAAAAACATCTCCAGCACCAGTGGGATCAATTACGTTTACCGGAAATGAAGGAAATAATTTTTTTATTTTTTCACTCGAAATATAATAGCCCTTATCTCCCATCGTAATAATAATCTCTCTGGCCCCATACTCATTAAGCTTAAGAGCAGCCAACGCTGCCATTTCTTCATTTTTGGGATATATTCCTACCAGAGCCTCAACTTCAGTTTCATTCGGTGTTATTACAGTGGAAAGCTTTATCAAGTCAGTAATATTTTTTGACATTGGCGCGGGATTTAATATTGTTGTTATTTTAGCTTCTGTGGCAACTTGCAATGCCATTTTTACTGTTTCAATCGGAACCTCCAACTGAACAATAAGGACATCCGCATCCGCGATTACACTATATTTTTCTTCAATATCTATTGGAGAAAGTTCATTGTTCGCACCTGAGGTGACCGCTATCATATTCTCACCCTCTTCAGTGACATATATTGTCGCAGAACCTGTACTTACATTTTCTGTTATTCTTATATGTTCTTGATTTATTTGATTACGTTGCAAATGCACAGTTGCCATTTCACCAAATACGTCATTGCCAATACAGGAAACCATTGAGACATTACCCCCTAAGCTCGCTGCGGAAACTGCTTGGTTTAATCCTTTTCCGCCTACAGATAAGCTAGATTTTTTGGCAAAGACTGTTTGGTTTATCTTAGGAAATCTCTCGAGATATGCCGTCTGGTCACAATTGATACTCCCTACCACGACTATCTTTTTTTGATTATTGCTGGCTTTGATTGTTGTCATTTTTCTACTTATTTTTAGCCCATGTCATACCTATGATGTAACTTACTTAAACGTTGAAGTAAACCTGTTAAGACTTGAATCTCTAGCTAACATTTCTGATAAATAGTATACAAATATTTTTTCTAAACTTAGACGCAATAACTGCTTTGGATCAACAGCAGCCATTCAAATTTAGTCAAAGTTCACTACTATCTCTCACAATTTCCTAAACTTATAAATACTCCTATATAACACTCAAAATGACTTAGTATGATCAACGTTAAGCACCTCAATTTTGCACCTCTGGTATATACATAAGAAATACTTTCGAGGTAACTTTTTGGTATTGGTGGATTTTAATAATCAAATGGTGCCACTAGAGAAAACCAACCTCGCGCCAACAAATATAAACATAAATTATCTTAACTTATTGTTATTAAAGATACATTGGAAATAGTGATGCCGCAACAATTGGGTTTTAGTAGCAGTTTTATGTAGCACTTTGTGCCCTTATTTATTAAATTCTGAGTGTCTGCTTTTGACCCAAAACGGATACTCAGTATAATTACAGGTTTATAATTTTTTACTGATAAAACTAATAATATTGAAAACAACATAATTTTTTCTTTGTCTCTTCGATTTTATGTTGTACGCCTAGATAAAGCTTTAAAGGAAGTGTTCCCTTGAAAAAAAGTAATAAAAATACTCTGTTGTCAGCGGACATTAGCCGTAGAGATTTTGTAAACGGAGCCTTGATTGGTACTGGCGCTGCATTATTAAATTCAACGGCTCCTTCTAATGCAATGGCCCATCCCAAAAAAAAAGCATCTATTCATCCATGGAATGGCTATAGCGGTGTTGGAGATTATGCACGTTCAAACGGCAATGTTGCGTCAACTATGGATGCCGCTCATTTAATTCGTGACGGCCTAAGCATTGAAATGATGGAAAAAGTCGAAGACACAGGCGAAGAATATGATTTAGTCATTGTTGGCGGTGGCTTTTCTGGCATTGGCGCTGCTTATGAATTTCAAAAAACCCACGGCAGCGATAAAAAATGTCTAATTATTGAAAACCATCCTGTCTTTGGTGGTGAAGCCAAACAGAATGAATTTGAAGTCGATGGATATAAACTATACGGCCCACAAGCATCAAATGATTTTGGCCCACCTGACCCAGATAGCGATGATTTAATCACACAAATTTATAAAGACACAGGCCTCCCGTTTGAATTTAACTTTATGAAGCCTGATCCAGAAAAAACAACTGTAAAAGCACCAAACGAAAATTACTATGGCGTTTTATGGGATGAGGAACGCTATGACACGGGGTATTATTTAGGAGTTAATGCCGAAACACCATGGGTCGTTAATCCACGTAAAGATAAATTGGCGCGTATGCCATGGTCTGATAAATTTAAAGAAGAACTAAACCGCACTTTCGAAGATGAAATATATCATAATAAAGGCGACGGCTTAGATCGGTGGCTTGATACTATGTCTTATAAAGAATTATTAGAAGACGTGCTGGGGTTTAGCCCCGATGTTACAAAATATTATGATCCAATAATTGCTATTTCCATGGGTGGTGTTAGTGGTGATGTATATTCCGCATATTCGGCAAAACTTTTAGAAATGCCCGGCACTGAAATTCATTACAAAGTTGATTTAAGCAAAGAAATGGACGTTTATAGCTACCCTGGGGGTAATGCTGGTATTTTCAGACACATTGTAAAATATTTAATACCAAGCAGTATCCAAGGCGGAAAAAACCTAGAAGAAATCTTATATAACCCCATTAATTTTGATGCACTGGACAAACCAGAAAACCCGGTAAGTATAAGACTAAATTCAACGGCAATTGACGTTAGTCATTCTGAAGACAAATCCCACGTCAATATAAGCTATCATGTTGCGGGAAAAGTGAAGCGTGTTAAAGCAAAAAAGGTTGTCGTATCAATTGGAGGCTGGGTTGCACGTAACATCGTTAGCGACATACCTGATGATATTTATGATGCTTATACCGATTTTTTTCATTCGCCAATTCTTGTTGTCAATGTTGCTGTTAGAAATTGGCGTTTTCTTGATAAACTGGGTATTTCATCAGCACGCTGGTTTGAAGGATTTGGTAATTTTTTTTCCATGCGTCAACCGATGGTTACGGGAGACGCGACGATGCCTCATGATCCAGATAAGCCAGCGGTTCTGACATATTACGTTCCCTTTCTTAACCCCGGCAACTCCATGGAAGAGCAAGGCACAATTGGCCGCGAGGAAATGTTTGCAAAATCATACGCTGATTATGAAAAGGAAATCGTAGATCAAATGACTGAAATGTTCTCTGACTACGGATTTGATGCAGAACGGGATATTGCAGGTATTATCTTGAACCGTTGGGGGCATGCATATATATCACCACAACCCGGCTTCCATTTTGGTAAAAATGGCAAAGAAGCATCGAAAGAAATTGTTCGCAAAGGCTTTGGCAATATTCAGTTCGGACACTCTGAACTCACAGGATATATGTCTCACACGCGCGCCTTAAACGAAGGGGCGCGCGCCGCAAGAGATGTGATAAAAAAAAATTAAGCTTTCACCTTCATATTCTTATTTGACATTCAATTAAAATACTTGCAATTAGTTTTCTCATTATGATCTGCTTTCTTCATTTTATTGTTAAAAACCGTTGCAGAGACAATATTGGATTACTCAGTAAAAGTGGTGCCGCTAGAGAGAATCGGACTCTCGGCCTCGTCATTACCAATGACGCGCTCTACCACTGAGCTATAGCGGCTATGTAAAGCTTTAGAATAAAAGCCGTAGATTGGAGCGAAACTTGACATAACACTCTCTTATTCGCAAGTCTAATTAGTATTTAATTGCGGTTTTTTTAATATCCCCTTAAAAAGGTCATAATGTTTGTTAAAGTGACTTATAATTTAAGATGACCCAAAATAATCAAAACTCTAAATCAAATAACAATAAAGATAAAACTGAGCGTTTATCTGAGGCCCTGAGAGACAACCTCAAACGGCGCAAGGCTCAGGTTAGAAAAGCCACAAAAAATGAAAGCAAGGAAGACTAATAATGGCAATTATGTCAGATAGATGGATTAGAGAAAAAGCACAAAACCATAATATGATCGAACCATTCGAAGATAGGCAAAAAAGAGACGGTGTAATCTCTTATGGTCTCAGTTCATATGGTTACGATGCACGCGTCTCTGAGGAATTTAAAATTTTCACCGATGTTGATTCTGTAACTGTGGATCCGAAAGATTTTAACAAAAACAGCTTTGTTGACCGACCAGGAAAAGTATGCATCATTCCCCCAAATTCATTTGCTTTAGCACGTACAGTTGAATATTTTCGTATCCCAGAAGACGTTCTTGTAGTTTGTCTTGGCAAATCTACATACGCCCGGTGCGGCATTATTGTGAACGTCACTCCTCTTGAGCCAGGCTGGGAAGGTCATGTGACTTTGGAATTTTCAAATACAACTCCATTACCTGCCAAAATATACGCCAACGAGGGCGCCTGTCAGTTTCTGTTTTTCGAAGGAAACGAGCCATGCGAAGTTCCTTACAATAGTCGTTCTGGTAAATATATGGGCCAGACCGGCGTTACTCTGCCTAAACTTTAGAGATTTAAATTGGATAGAATAGCAATTACCGGCGGGTACCGCCTTGAAGGAGAAATACCCATTAGTGGCGCCAAAAATGCGGCGCTGCCACTTATGTGTGCCAGTTTGCTTACTAAGGACCCATTTATATTATCTAACTTACCTCAACTCGCTGATATTAGTACTCTAAAACTTCTTCTTAAAGGTCACGGCGTAAGAGCGAAAGTTTTAAACTGTGGAAAATCTCTGGATCAAGGGCGAACTATTTCCTTCACTACAGAAGTCATCACTAGCACCGTCGCCCCTTATGATATTGTTCGTAAGATGCGCGCAAGTATTCTTGTATTAGGCCCACTTCTTGCTCGAATGGGAGAAGCAACCGTATCGCTACCCGGCGGATGTGCTATTGGAAATCGTCCCATAGATCTTCACCTTAAAGGGTTTGAAGAAATGGGTGCAACGATTGAATTAGAAGAGGGTTACGTGCGTGCTGTAGCCCCTGGCGGACGTCTCAAAGGTGGAAACGTTCATTTTCCTATGGTATCCGTTGGTGCAACCGAAAATATTCTAATGGCTGCCACACTTGCTTCTGGAACGACCACAATTGAAAACGCAGCTCGGGAGCCTGAAATTTCAGACTTGGTCAATTGTCTGAACGCAATGGGAGCCAATATAAAAGGTATAGGCACCAAGACCCTTGAAATTGTGGGTGTAGATAATCTTCACGGCGCTGAATATGCAGTTATGCCTGATCGGATAGAGGCCGGGAGTTACGCAATTGCCGCTGCTATGACGCGAGGGGAAATTGAACTTAAAGGTAAAGACCTAATGGACGCCATGAGAGGGACCATAGGCATTCTTCGCGAAGCCGGACTTCGGTTTCAGGAAACTGAAGGAGGCATAGTAGCTACACTTGGCACTGATAAAGTAAAAGGCATTAACGTGTCGACCCAACCTTATCCTGGTTTTCCAACAGATATGCAAGCACAAGTCATGGCGATGATGACACTTTGTGACGGTGCATCGGTTATAAATGAAACAATTTTTGAAAATCGCTTCATGCATGTACCTGAACTAACACGAATGGGTGCAGATATTACTGTTCATGGCTCAACGGCGACCGTACGAGGTATTGATCAGCTTTTAGGTGCGCCAGTGATGGCTACAGACCTTCGTGCGTCCATGTCTCTTATTCTTGCAGGATTGGTTGCAGATAGACAAACTTTTGTTAACCGTATCTATCACCTTGATCGCGGCTATGAAAGACTAGTAGAAAAGTTGAGTGCCGTAGGCGCAAAAATAATACGCGATGCTAATTTAGGAATTTAGAGGGTTGTATGACTAAAGGCTTAAAATTAAAAGCACAGGATAAAGATGATCTGACAATTATTTCTGCTTATTTGCAGGATGCTATTACTATTGTTGCTGATTTTAACTTTAATCCCACCACTCGAATTTTTGCCACTATGCTAAACCGGTACTTATGGGAAGAGCATAAAAATTCCACCAATAAAGATGGTAAAAGAAGCTGTCAGCGTATCCGAACAGGATTTCATTTTGAAAATATAATTAGAGTAAGTAGCTATAATTTTAGTCATAAGGATAAGCAACGAGTGCTTGAGTTGCTGGTTATTGATACTAAAGTTCTTGTAAACGGAAATGTTGCAATTGATTTTATATTTGCGGGTGACGAAGTTATTCGCCTTGAAGCTGAGTTAATTGAGGCAAGTATGCAAGATATAGGGAAACCCTACCCTGCAGCCTGTCATCCGAAGCATAAGGTTCTGGATAATTTAACAGAATAAAACTAGCCAATCCCTCTACCTTTCGCTAAAACAACTCATAATATTAAATTGATCCTCAGGAATAAGAGTGTGACAACGAACGAACCGATGATTTTGGCGCTTCCAAAAGGACGTATTCTTAAAGAAGTAATGCCTATTATTCGCTCCGCAGGGATTGAACCTGAGGCTGATTTTGATGATCCAAAATCGCGTAAACTCAGCTTTAACACTAATTTACAAAATTTTAAAATCATCCGCGTACGTAGTTTTGATGTAGCAACGTTTGTTGCTTTCGGCGCAGCGCATATGGGGGTTGCTGGTAATGACGTTTTACTAGAATTTGACTATCCTGAAATTTACGCTCCACTTGATCTTAACATTGGCCATTGCCGTATTTCTGTAGCCGAGCTTTTGGAGATGAGTAAGACTGACGATCCCAGCCGCTGGAGCCATGTTCGCGTTGCAACTAAATATCCTAACCTCACAGCAAAGTATTTTGCCAAGCGCGGCGTACAGGCAGAATGTATTAAACTTAATGGTGCCATGGAACTTGCACCAAGCCTTGGTTTATGCCGTCGTATTGTTGACCTTGTCAGCACTGGTGATACGTTACGCGCAAATGGGCTTGTTGAAGTGGAAAAAATACTTGATATTACTTCAAGGTTTATTATTAACCGCACCGCTTTTAAAACTCGTAGCAGCGAAATAGGTAAAATACTTGAGCGTGTGAGAGAAGCCGTCGATGGTTAAACACCTAAATACCACTAACATAAATTTCGAGCAGGATTTTAATAATCTTCTTTTACAGAACCGTTGTGTCCAAAATGATGTATCTGGCGTTGTTAAGGATATTCTACAAAATGTTAAAAATCACGGCGATCAAGCCCTGTTTGATTACACCAAAAAATTCGATAAATTTCTAATAGATAATTATACTATTCAGGTGAGAAAGCAGGAAATTGAAGACGCACTTTCTAATTGTAATGAGGATACCTTAAAAGCACTCAAACTCTCCGCAAAACGAATAACTGATTTTCATATTCGTCATATTCCAGAAAATGATCAGATTACGGACGATATTGGCGTAGGGTTAGGTATACGCTGGAACGCCGTTGAGGCTGCGGGTATATACGTTCCTGGCGGTAAAGCCGCATATCCGTCCTCAGTATTAATGAACGCCATACCAGCCAAAGTGGCTGGTGTTGAACGCATCGTAATGGTTGTTCCATCTCCTAATGGATATTTAAATCCGCTTGTCCTCGTAGCCGCCCATATATCTGGAATTAGTGAGATTTATAAAATTGGGGGAGCACAAGCAATTGCTGCACTTGCTTACGGCACAGAAACAGTCAAATCAGTGGATGTAATCGCTGGCCCCGGCAACGCTTATGTTGCGGCAGCAAAGAAAGAAGTTTTTGGTACAGTCGGTATCGATATGATTGCTGGGCCATCTGAAATTTTAGTTCTTGCAGATAATAAAAATGATCCAAGTTGGGTAGCAATAGACCTTCTATCCCAAGCGGAACATGATGAAATGTCGCAGAGTATCCTTATTACAGATAGCGAGGCCTATGCTGATAAAGTTGTTGATGAGATTGAAAAGCATTTAAAAACTATGCCCCGAGCAGATATAGCGCGGGTAAGTTGGCACAACCAAGGCTGTATAATAATAGTCAGTGACCTAAACGATGCACCCGTACTTATAAATCAGATAGCACCGGAACATCTTGAGCTAGCAATTGAGGATCCTAAAAGGGTTCTTACTAAGATAAGAAATGCTGGTTCTATTTTCATCGGGCGATACACGCCAGAAGCTATCGGCGATTATATTGCTGGTCCTAATCACGTTTTACCTACTTCTGGCAACGCGCGGTTCTCTTCTGGTCTGAGCGCCCTTAACTTTATGAAAAGAACCACACTTATTCAGTGTGATGCGAAGAGCCTTGCTAAAATAGGTCCTTCCGCGATGATCCTAGCCGGCGAAGAAGGCCTAGACGCTCACAAAGCATCCATCGCAATTAGGCTTGAAAAAAAAATTACATGACAGAAGAAAAATGCACTCAACGAATATCTTTCATAGAACTCGACGATAAAACTATTATCAGTCGCAATGAAGATATCGAAAATGAACGTAGGGTTGCTATTTTTGATTTACTAGAAAATAACTACTTTGCTCCAAAGTCTAGTATATCTGGTGATTATCTAGGTCCTTATAATATACTTATAAGGATGGCAGATAATCGTCTCGCTATCGACCTATATACAGAAACTAATAACATGTTGTCCACGGTCGTTGTCCCACTTAGCCCTTTACGTGCTATCATTAAGGAGTATTTTCTCATCTGTGATAACTATTACACAGCTATTAAAAAAGCGAGCACGCGCCGCATTGAAGCCATTGATCTAGGAAGACGTTCACTCCACGATGAGGGGGCGGAAATTTTACGTTCTCGTGTTATGGATAAAATTGACATTGATTTTAATACAGCTCGGCGTCTTTTTACTCTTATATGTATAATGCAAATTAGGTAGTCCATGATTAAAAATAATAAAACAAATTCAAATGATTTACCGAGCAGTGTTTTATTCATTTGTAATTTTAATACTATCCGTTCACCGATAGCAGAAGCTATCGCCAAATATCATTGCAACAATAAAATTTATATAGATAGTGCTGGAGTAGCTGAGAAAATTGGAAAAGTTAATCCTTTTGCAGTTTCAATCATGGAGGAAGTAGGCATTGATATCGCCAGGCATAAAACGAAAAAACTTGAGGGACTAATTAATACATCATTTGAACTCATCATTGCATTAAGTTCAGAAGCCTATAAAGAAGTTCAAGAACTTGCAAAAGGTAATTCTGTTATGATTGAATATTGGCAAATAAAAGATCCAACTGAGATCAGCGGAAACCGTGAAACTATAATGTCTGCATTTAGAGACCTACGCGAGGAACTCTATGAAAATATTAAATTACGTCTGAGTAATTGAAGTAATCCCAATTAAAAATTAATTTATTCGAAAATTTTAATGAACATTTATCTTGAATTTTGCTGAGTTTTCTCTATTTTTCCCATTATTCTTGATGAATTCAATAAAGGAGCCAGAATGGCTAAAGAAGAGTTATTAGAAATTCGTGGCAAAGTCACAGAACTTCTACCCAATGCAATGTTTAGAGTTGAACTTGAAAATGGTCATGAAGTACTTGGTCACACGGCTGGTAAAATGCGTAAAAATCGTATCCGTGTTCTTGCTGGTGATGATGTACTTGTTGAAATGACACCTTATGATCTGTCCAAAGGCCGGATCACATATCGCTTTAAATAAGCGTATCCGGTCGGATGGTACATAAAGACCAAAACCTTATTTTAGCTTCCGCATCTCCGCGACGTCTGGAACTCCTTAAACAGGTTGGAATTTCGCCTAATCTAGTTATCCCTTCAAATATTGATGAAACACCTCTAAAAAGGGAACTCCCACATGAACTGGCAAAACGCCTCTGTCGCCTTAAGGCAGAGAAGGTGGCTAGTACTAACAAGGGTTCATTTATTCTTGCTTCGGATACAATAGTTGCATGTGGAAACAGAATGCTTGGAAAAGCAGAAAACTCCAGTGAGGCCGAAAAATTTCTCAAACTACTCAGTGGGCGGCGTCATAATGTTTATACTAGCATCTACCTCATAACACCAAGTGGTGACACAAGTATAAAATGTGTCAAGACTGTCGTTAAGTTTAAATCACTAGAACGAAGTGATATTGAATTTTATTTGCGCAACGACGAATGGCAAGGAAAGGCCGGCGGTTATGCCATACAGGGGCTGGGAGCACGCTTTATAAAAGCAATTAATGGCTCTTACAGCAATGTTGTAGGTCTCCCATTATTTGAAACAGTAAATATGTTAAAGGGGCGCGGTTATCCGCTTTAGATATTATGCCCGTCAACAAAAAATTAATAATAAATTGTAATATTGGCGAAACTAGATTTGCTTTACTCGAAGATGATCAAGTTAGTGAAATTCGTCTTTTTCGTGATCATAAACCTTCTTACGTTGGTGCAATTTATTTAGGACGAGTAATCAGGGTATCAAGGGAATTTCAAGCCGCTTTTGTCCAACTCAGTAAAGAACTTACTGGATTTTTACCAATAAAAAATATGCCTAAAAGATCAGGTAAGAAAATAAAAGATCTGACTACTGCCCTTCATGAAGGCGAACGGATTATTGTTCAAGTAACAGCGGATGCAGCGCCCGAGAAGTCTTTAAAACTTAGCGGCCGAATTGAATTAATCAGTACAGCTCTAGTTGTTCATCCTTTTCGCAGTGGTTCATTTGTTTCAAGTCGAATAAAAAATCCTGCAAAACGCGAGGAACTGAAAAAATTTGGTGCTAGTCTCTCAATTGATGATATTGGCATAACATTTAGAACTGACGCAGAAAGTCTTCCACTAGAACAGCTAAAAGGCACCGCAAATAATTTAATAAAAAACTGGAATGATATTAGTAAAAATCAAGCAAGTCAAAAATGCCCTAAATTACTCACGCAAGGACCTGATCCCATAGAGCAAATTATGCGGGACTATTCAACTACTGATTTAACAGAAATTCTCATTGACCATGCCGGTGCGCTAAAAACAGGTATCTTTTGGGCTAAAACATTTGCACCGAGCCTTATTAATAAAATTACGCACTACACCGATAAAGAAAGTATCTTTAGTCATTATGACGTCGATGATGCCCTTGAACAAATCAGTGCAGTGAATATTTCAACAAAATCGGGCTCATGGATTACCTTCGAAAAAACAGAAGCTATGACGGTCATTGATGTCAATATGGGAAATGCTCAAATTTCTGGTGATAATGAGGTGCAAATTTTTGCAATTAATCGTGAAGCCGCTCGGGAAATATTTCGACAATTTCGCCTCCGCGGAACTGGCGGAATTATCATCATCGATTTTATTAATATGATAAATAAAGGTAATATTAAAAGCCTTCTTCAGTTTATTGATGAATTGATATTAAGTGATCCTATGCCATTACAAAGAGGTAATATTTCATCCCTCGGTCTTCTCGAAATATCTCGAAAATCCCGTCAGCAAGACCTAGATAGTTATTTACTTAAAAAAATAGATCCAAAAGAAACTATTTCAACAAAGTGTCTTTTTCTTTTACGAAACGCTGAAAAAGACGCCGGTAAAAATCCAGGCAAGCCAGTTATAATTTTAGTTACTAAACAACAAAAAAAATGGTTTGAGAAACACTCAATTATTTTTGATCAATTTCAAAGGCGAACACACGCCTCATTAAAAATGGAGTTATCATGAAAGCTGCTAATAACAACAATAAATGTCCTATTTGCAAGGGAGTTTCAACCGAGGAATATCATCCATTTTGCAGTAATCGCTGTAGTGAGATTGACCTTGGTCGATGGTTTAAAGGTAATTACATTATTCCAGGTGAAAAGACATCCCAAGGTCAAAATGAAAATGAAGATTCTGAAGGTTAAATCTAGTACTTTTATAACTTTATTGTTTTTAAAAAGAGTGCTGGACAGCGCCTCTCTTATTTTCTATAACCCACGCACCTCGAATGATTTTTCCCACGCCCGGGTAGCTCAGGGGTAGAGCAGCGGATTGAAAATCCGCGTGTCGGTGGTTCAAATCCGCCCCCGGGCACCACTATTTTTCATATATATCAATGCTTTATCATAATTAAGAAGCGTCTGTATCATTAACGATATTCTCTAGCTACAATCTAGCTACAACCACAGCCAAATTTGTCTCACTTACTGGTATCTGAGTAGAGTGAGTTATCATTATGATTAATATCATCTGGAATATGAATTAGTTAGAAAACTATCGGAGAAACAATGTCTGAAGTTAATACTGCTGACGGCGTTTGGGAAGACCGTAACCTTAGAGTACATATTGTTCTAAAATAAAGTTATGAGATAATAATTGAAAAAAGGCTCCCGTATTTCTACGGGGGCCTTTTTTGTTTTGTAAAGTGG
>TARA_B110000483_G_scaffold57008_1_pt1 | contig 26081 bp, 43 predicted proteins | sample TARA_B110000483 | Tara Oceans TARA_B110000483 (sample SAMEA4398176) | marine metagenome | biome: Polar Biome; feature: [SRF] surface water layer (ENVO:00010504); material: water (ENVO:00002006), including particulate matter (ENVO:01000060) such as... | depth 5 m
TAACCCATTTGGAGATGCAAGCGAATTAGCTTTATATAAGTTTGAAGATGACGCAACCGATGCCGAAGGTAATTATAACGGTACTGCTTCTAATGTAACTTATGCCACAGGGTATATAGATAGGGCAGCAGTGTTTAATGGAAGTAATAGTAATGTTAACAACACCGTTTATAATCAATATACAGGTAGTGTATCAATTTGGTTTAATAGTAGTTCTGGAGGAGGATTTTTATTTGGTTCACAAAATGGTAGTGGAAGTAATAAAGGTATTGCTTTAATAACAACTTCTACTCAATTAAGAGTGTATGTAGCTAAAGGAAGTCAACCTCCAGCTTTTGATGTAACAACAACTGGTTCAAATAATTTCTTTGATGGGCAATGGCATCATCTTGTATTAACTTGGGATTTAAGTTATAATTCCTCAAATAATACATTTTTATATGTAGATAATATTATAAAAATACAAGGTATTGCAACTACAGGAGGATGGGTTTCTGGTCAAAATTCAACAGTTCCTTTAGTCTTTGGTGCTTATAATAGTTCTGGTGGTGGCGCATTTGCAGGTTCATTAGACCAAGCAAGGATATTTAATAGAGCATTAGATTCTGGGGAAGTCACACAACTTTACAACGAATAGTGGAAAACATAGATTTGAAAATAGGACTCATTAATATTTCAGCTTTGGCTTTATCAATAAGCAAAGCAAACCCTATTCTTCAAACAATAAGTTTAAGCCTTGCTATAATATTCACATTAATCTCCATTTATAAAAAAATTAGGAAATGAATTTACCAAAAAATGGGGTGGCTCGAGAATTAAGGAGTTACATCGGAAGTCTTTTTATTTTTGTATTTATTATAGCGATAATAATAACATTTGTTCAGTATCCAGTACTAGAGTCTAACAAAGAAATTGTATTAATGTTAATTGGTTCTATTAGCGCCTCAATACCCGTTTTAATTTCTGCAATTAGTGGAACAAAACCAGATGATGTCAATGCATTAAAAGCTGATGTCGCAAAAAGAGACCACACAATTGAAATGTTAATTGAATCTAAAGATAATTTAGAGGCAATGATTATAAATCTTCAAAAAGAGATACTTCAAAACCAAGACAATATGATGGATAAAATTATATTAAAAGCAGCAATGGATTTTGATGATAAAAAAAATAAATAAATTATGGAAAAAATTAAAACATTAGCAAAAAAAGGATGGGACTTATTAAAGGCTCAAGTTATTAAAGACTGGAATGGCGGATATTTTAAAAAGGGCCGCATTATATTTATAGGTATAATTATTATCCTGTTTTTAATAAAATTAATCGCTAATTAAGAAAAATAAATAATCACTATATTTGTATAAAATTTAAATAAAATGGCAGTATTTAACGGAACTAATTTAATATTATCAATAGAAGGTGCTACTCTAGGACACACGACATCATGTAATTTGTCTTTATCTAGTGACCTTCCAGAAGCAACAACTAAAGATTCAGCTGGATTTAGTGAAGTAATTACAGGAACTAAATCAGGGGAAATTTCTTTCGATGGTCTTGTTGATTACACTGATTCATCAAACTCTGTGGAATTAGCAGATTTTCTTTTGGCTGGAACAGCTTTGACTTGTGTTTTTGGAACTGCAGCAAGCGGTGAAAGAATTTACACTGCAGAAGGCTTTCTAAATTCTATTGAAGTAAGTGCTGAAATGGAATCACCTGTTTCATACAGTGGTTCAATCACACTAACTGGTGCAATTACAGCGAGCAACAACGCTTAATAAAACACTAACATTATGGCAAACAAAAAAAGAGGGTATTATACCACAACTATTGGTGGGCAAAAGAGAACCATGCATTTCAGTATGAACTTTTGGGCCGCATTTACTGAAGAACTAGGAATTCCACTTGATAAAATAGGAGATATTTTTTCAGGTGGTATTTCAATTAATGGAATTCGTGCTTTAATTTATTCAGGTCTTTTGGCTTATGATCAAGAAGAAGGCAACGAAATTGATTATACTGTTTTTAAAGTTGGATCATGGCTTGAAGATCTTGAAGCCACTAAACTTGAAGAAATTGTAAATTCAATGATGGAATCCAGGATTTTAGGAAATGATCTAAACATGGGAATTGAAAGAAACCCAAAAACAAAAGAAGAACAAAAGGGAAAGATTCAGCCAGCTTAATCTGGGATGATTTGCTTGATTATTATATTGGTCAGGCTGGCATAAATCCAAATGAATTTTGGAAAAACACTTGGGCAGAAAATCAAAGACTTGGCGAATCTCATACTATTAAAATTAATATTCAATGGGAACAAACAAGATATTTGGCAACTATGATTCACAATGTGAATTGCCAAAAGAAATCCCAAATGATAAAAGCTCACAAATTATTTCCTTTGCCACAAGATAAATATCTAAATGAAGGCAAACCTAAAAGCACACAAAAAGATTATTTAGATTTTTTAGAAAAAGCAAAAGCGACAGGAGTAAAAATTTAACCCCTTTTTTTTTAGTATTTTTGTGCTATGGCAGATAATCTTTTAAGAGTTAAAATACTAGCGGACACCAAACAACTAGGAAAGTCTTTAAATACAGCATCTTCAAAATTAAAATCTTTTGGATCAAAAATGACTTCAATTGGTTCTTCTTTGCAGTCAAGATTGGCATTGCCATTATTGGCAGCTGGTGGTGCAGCTATAAAAATGGCCGTTGATTTTGATACTTCAATGACACAAATAAAAACTTTGGTTGGTGTTGCTAGTGCTGAAGTTGATCAAATGGGAATTGCAGCGGCTAAAATGGCCCAAACCACTGGAATAAGTTCAAATGAAGCTGCAGAGGCTTTATTTTTTATCACTTCAGCTGGATTAAGGGGGGCGGATGCAATGGCTGTTTTAGAGCAATCTTTACAGGCTTCAGCTATTGGATTAGGTGATACAAAAGTTATTGCAGATTTAGCGACTTCAGCATTAAATGCTTATGGAATAAAAAATTTAAGTGCAGCGGAAGCTACCGATGTTTTAACTGGTGCAGTTCGTGAGGGTAAATTGTCCGCAGATTCTTTGGCCCAGTCAATGGGAACTGTTTTGCCAGTGGCCTCACAATTAGGTGTCAAATTTAGTGAAGTTGGGGCAACTTTTGCCGCAATGTCAAGAACTGGAACTGATGCATCAATGGCCGCAACTTCAATTCGTGGGATTATGTTTGCTTTGTTAAAGCCAACAGAAATGGCTCACAAAACATTGGATGATTTTAATTTATCTGCAAAAGGATTAAGGCAGCAAATAAAAGATGAGGGTTTATTGTCAACATTAAAAACGCTCACAGAAACATTTGGAGACAATGAAGAGGCTCAAGGTAAAGTTTTTAATAATACAAAAGCATTATCTGGAGTTTTGGATTTAATGGGTAAAAACCTTTCTTCAACTGAAGCTATCTATAAAAGCATGAATAATACTGCTGGCTTGACAGCCGAAGCATTTAAAACTTTACAAGAATCTGCGGCATTTAAATTAAAAAAAGCCATGAATGATATTGGTGTTGAATTCACCAAATTAGGATCCACTTTATTAACTGCAGTGGTTCCATTAATTCAAAAATTTTCAAAATTTGTTTTAATACTTTTTTCGGCATTTCAAAAGCTATCACCACAAATGAAAAATTTTTCCATTAGTTTAGGATTAATTTTGACAGTATTGCCAACTATGATGATGCTCTTTGGTGGAATAGCCAGCGCAATTGGAGTAATTATTTCACCTGTTGGTTTAGTGGTTGCTGGAATAGTTGCTTTAGTTTTAGCCTCAAATGATTTAATGAATGTTTTTAATGATTTAGAAATTACTATAAAAACAGCATTAATTAATTCTTTAGATTGGGCCACTGAAAAATTTGATTTATTTATTAATTCAATGAATAAATATGGGGCCATAATTGGAAAATTCTTTGATGATCCATTTGATACTGATTTTACAGATATAAATAATTCATTTGATTTATTGGCTGAAAATATAAAAAAGAATGGTAAAGAAACTAGAAAAACAAATACTGAAACATCTAAACTTTTAAAAAACTATAATGATTATCCATCTGTATTAAGTCAAATTGTTGATCAATTCACTTTTGTTGAAACAGCAACTAAAAAAGTAACTAAAACAATTAAAAAGATTCCAGATTTAAATAAAATTTTTGGATCCGCTAACATGGAAACTCCAATTGAAGCACTTGCTTCATCAAATTCATGGGATAAACTTAACAATAAAATCATTGAATCAGGAAAATTCATGCAAGATTTTGAAGAAAATAGACTGGATAATTTAAAAGAAACAGCAAAAGAAGTTGGTTATGCGGTTGCTGGTGCTTTTGAAGGTATGGCACACAGATTAATTGATTCTTTAAATTTAGCAGATACTGGATTTCAGGGTTTTGTAAAGGGTTTATTAAGTACAATCACAAAACTAATTGGAATGATGCTTTCCGCAGCAATATCACAGGCAATTATGGGTGCAACTACTTCAGGAACAGCCACTGGGCCAGCCGCTGTAATCACAACACCTGCATTCATTGCAACAGCTGTTGGCGGTGTTTTATCTGCCTTTGCTGCCATTCCAAAATTTGCAGATGGTGGAATTGTTTCTGGTCCTACTTTAGGCTTGATGGGAGAATACCCTGGCAGTAAATCTAATCCAGAGGTCATTGCGCCTTTAGATAAATTAAAAGGAATGATTGGCCAAGGCGGTCAAAATATTAATGTTGGTGGTGAGTTTAGAATACAGGGCCAGGATTTAGTGGTTGCACTACAAAGAGCGGACCGAAACAGATCTAGAATTAAATAATGGCATACGGAATAAAATACGAATTGTTTTTTTCTGATGTAGAAGGGAAAAGGCTTAAAATCGAAATACTTCAAAAGAATTTTATAGTTGATCCTTTTGGACTTGGAAATTTACCAACTCAAATAATTGGAACGGACCAGCCATGTGTTATTGAATGGGATGCGGATGATGATATTTATTCACCAATAATAGGTTCCAGATGTATATTAAATTTTTTTGTTACTGATTCCACAATTTATGATGATTTTTATAAAGCGGATGAAAGGGAATACAAGGTTAAAATTTTAGAATATACATCTTATGGAAGTGATTATGATGCTGAAGAACTTCCTTGGGAAGGTATTGATCAAAACTGGGATGGAAAAATTGGATCCGCTGTTTTTTACAACGCTATATGGGAAGGTTTTATTGTGGTTGACAGATACCAGGAGGCAGTAATTTCCAATCCATATCCAATATCGATTGAAGCAATTGATGGAATCGGAACACTAGATTCTTTTGATGTGCCATTTACAGATTCAACAAGTGTCACTGAAAATTTGTTTTATTATTTAAAAGAGATTCTAAAATTAACAGGCCATGAATATGATATTTTAGTGGCAAATGATACTAGAGAAGTTGATGGCAATACAAATGACACTATTTTTCATGATATTATAATAAACAAATATGCGGTTTCAAATGAAAATTTGACTCTAAAAAATGCCAAAGATGTTTTGGAAGCTATTTTAAAAGCAACTAATAGCAGAATTTATCAATCAAATGCTTCATGGTATATTGTAAACAATTCATCTTTAATAGATAATAGAATTGCACAAAGCACTGAAGCACCAAGCCCGCCAGATGATCCAGTTGAACCAGATCCGCCATCACCTGATCCAGTTCATAGTGCGCCAAATATTGTAATTGTAGGTGAAGCAACTATGTATGCATTATCACCAGCTTCTTTGCTTATACAGAATACAGGAAGTGAAATTGTTTTATACACCTGGACTTTGCCAAATGGAAGCACTGATGTACAGGTTCCATCAACATCACCTTCAGATCTTTTTGGAATTTATCATTTTTCTGAATTAGCACTTTCACAAAATGGTGAAACTTATTCTGTTGTGGCTACAGATGCAAATGGAAACACTGATTCAGATTCTTTCACTTTGAGTGTGGTAGCGAATCCAGATGATGCAACTAAAGGAGACACTGGAGAAATTCCAGATGGTGATGAAGGTAGTGATGAGGAATCAGACAATCAAGAAACATATTTTGAAATAATTTTAAAACAAGCAAACAGTGTTCAAAATGCATATTTTTCACCAATTAAAGGAACATATAATTATGCGGCAAGCCAAGTTGGTGATTCATTTACTATGACTTTTGATATTGTTTCATCATCTGGTGAATTCACTTCAGTTTCACAATTAAAATCATTTTCAGTCACAGGTGGGTTTACAATTACAGCGGCACTAATTGGTGAGTTTATAAGATTGACAGTTACTGGAACATTGCCAACAGGTGGCCATATTGGAACAGTTTCAGCTTCTGGAGCATCCGATGTTCAAAATTTTACTCATACTTACAATACAACTGATAATTTAACTAATGCATCCAGATCACCAGCGCAATTAATTTTTACTGGCGGAGATGGAAAATCCTATTCAGGAAATATAATTGTTACAGCTTCAGCAAATTATCAATTTGAAGGTAAAGGAGATTTACAAGTGACAAACTCAAAAAATATTGGCCAAATATTGTCAGTCACTAAAAATTCAGATACACAACTGACTTTAAATGTAAGTGGCACAATTGGAGTAACTGATGAAACAGTTGGCATCACAATGACAGCAATTGCACAATCTGCAGGAGTTGCAGCTAGTATCACAGTGAATCCATCTGGCGCAATAGATGTTGCTAATAACGGAGGTTATTTTGATGCAAGCATTACATCAAATGGAAATTTCACAATAACACCTGGAAGAAATTGGATTACTACTAATATAACAAATGGCACTGCATCCACTTCATCAGTTAGGGTTTATTTTACGGAAAATAATACAACGAGTGACAGAGTTGGAAGGCTGAATTTTTATGCAGCTGGAACTTCAACAATATTAGCATCAATCAGATTAAGTCAAGAGGGAACACAATAATATGGGACAGATACAAACAAATCAAACGGATTATTTAAGACAAGGTAAAGAACAAATCAACTTTAAAAGATTTGATTTTGATGGAACCTATATTGAAACAATTGATGAAAATGTTTTGATTAATTGTCCAACTGAATTTGTTCCATTAGAAAAAAGCCTAGTTAAGCTATATGAAAAACCATTAAAAAAAGCTGAATTTTCAACAAATTTAAATTCATTTTATTATTTAAATAGAAATGCACAATTTTTAAGCGGATCGGATGGATGGATTCTTGGAACTTCACCAATTGCAACTGTCACTGATATTGTAAATGATACGAGTTTTTTTAATGATGATAGGCCCAAAGCATTATCTGGAAATAAATATTTAAGAACCACAAATGTTCCCAATAATACAACAGTGATGATTTTGAATGATCATCAAAATACGATTGCAAATGTTGAACAACCTTTATCATTTTCATTTAATTATTTTATAAATACAGATGATTCAACTGAAAAATATACTTTTAGTTACAGGGTTTTTGTTCAAGAAACGTATAATGCAACTGTCGGAACTTCAGGAACGAAAGTTTATAATTTTAGCACAAAAGAATGGTCCACTAGTTATCAAAACTATTATGGTAGATCTGATTCAAGTGCTGTAAATTCATGGGGTAAAACAACAGTAACTGTTGATTCATATATTCCATCGAGTGATTCAGTTACAAGTGTTTTTTTTGGTGTTCAATTGTTTTGGCCATCACGAGCTGAATATACTTCAACTCTTAATTTTAATGCGGCATATTTTGACAATATGAGATTATCTGAAGAGTACAGCATTGAAAATAATATTACATCAAGAAGATCACAATACAGTTATGCTGGAACTTTTACAGGTGATTACAAATCAACTGATAATATGTTTTCAAACGAATCTAAAAACAATGATTTTTATATTGGAAAATATGATGGAAATTTCAGAAGGCCCAGAGATACTGGAGATAAATCAATGGAACAAATTGTGACACAAGAAATTTTGAATGATAACAGGAATTATTTAACTAAATATGAAGGTGTTTTTAGGAGCAAATCAGATGATCACATTGGACTACATAAAAAAGTCTGGATTGATTTTGGATCTGATTTACTTCAGGAGCAAGTGAGTTGCTATTTGGATGCGGTTAAATATGATGTAAAGGCATCACAATATGATTTGAGAATGCATGTTCCAAATCAGGACGATGATGTTGGATCTATTTATGAGGTTATTTTAGAATAAACAAAAGATCTTTTTTTGTTTGCTTTCCTCAATGTTGATTTGTTCGCATTGGGGATTTTTTTTTGCTTTTTTTTATTATTTATATAGAAAATATTTTTTTATATGGAAAATTTATTTATCTTTACAAAGTAAAACAGAAACAATTAACTTAAAACAAACAAAATGACAACATTTGAAATTACACAAACTAATACTTACGATGAAAACATATCTGGTTTAAATCCTTGCATCAGATGTGGTAAGGAAATTAAAAATTCTAAATATTCCGTTCAATTAGTTGAAGGAGATTTATTAGCCTTATCAATAAATGAAAAAGCGGATGAAAGTGATGGAGGTTATATGGGTTTCCATCCAATAGGAAGCGAATGCCAAAAGCATATCCCATCAGAATTTATACATAAACATTAAAAATACAGGGGGCAGCAATGCCCCTTTTTCATTAACCAGTAAAAAAACAAATATATGAATCAATTTGAACTAGAATTTATTAATGATCTGCAAAGATTAAAATTAAAGAGAATGGAAGTTGCTGAAATTTTAGGCATCACAATGCCAACTCTTAAATCAAAATTAAAAGATCCTAATAAATTAACAGTTGGAAATATTAAGGCCTTAAAAAAACTAAACTTTAAACTTTATAATCTAGATGTATGAAAACAATAAATGATAAATTGGTTGATATTCAATCAAGATTAAAAGCACCAAAAAACCAATATAATTCTTTTGGAAAATACTATTATCGTAATGTCGAAGATATTCTGGAAGCTGTAAAGCCTTTATTAAAAGAACATAATTTAAGATTAAATTTAAATGATGAAGTTATCCAATTAGGTGATTTGTATTATATAGATTCTTATGTAACAATTGCAGATGGTGATAAAACTATATCTGTAAAGGCACAAGCTGGAATTAACATCAACAAAAAAGGGATGGACATTGCACAATCTTTTGGTTCATCCAGTAGTTATGCCAGGAAATATGCATTGAATGGATTATTTTTAATTGATGATAATAAAGATGCAGATGCTACAAATGAAACTAAAAAAGTTGATACCACAAAAGCAAATGGCAAGCCATGGTTAACTGAAGCACAACTTCAGGCAACATTAAAAAGCAATAAAGATAAAGCTATTAATGTACTCGATAGCTTTAATATGAAAACCGAGTACAAAACTAAAATTAATCAAAAATTTAATATTTAAAATTATGGCAAATAAAGAAGAAAAAATCTATCCTAATGGATTAGTAATTTTTGCACCTAGAGAGGGCGCACCTGATTTTGTAAAAGGATCAATGATCATCACACCAAAAATATTCCTTGAATGGGCCAAAACAATGACTGAACATTTTCGAGAATATGAAAATAATAAGCAATTGAGTTTTGATTTGTTAGATGGGAATAAAGGATTGTATGCAGTGTTAAACACATATAAACCAAATCCAAGTTCTGCAAAATCTGTAGTGACTGAATCAAAAGAAGATGATTTACCATTTTAATTCAATGGGGGGTGTTAGCGCACCCCTTTTTTTAAAAATAATATTATGCCTAAAACACGAATAATAGTTGATGACACCAGGGAAGATGATGTGCAATTCATGTCTGAAAGAATAATGGTTTTAAATGAATATTTAGCCAATATGAGTAATGAAATAACCATTTTAAGAAACGAGAATTTTTATTTAAAGGAGCAAAACGAAAAATTAAAACAAAATGAAAACAAAAATTGAAACAAATGAAGATTATCATAAAAGCCAAAATATTTCGGCCAGTGGATTAAAATCAATTTATAAAAAATCAGTATATCATTTTTTAAATCAAAAGCCTTTTACAAGTTCAGCCTTGTCTTTAGGATCTGCAGTTCATGTTGCAATGCTAGAGCCTGAAAAATTTAATGATGAATTTTATGTATTTCCAAAAATAGACAGAAGAACAAAAGAAGGAAAACAGGATTATAAAAATCATAGTACTAAAGCGGAAAAAAAAGAATTGATTTCAGAATCAGATTTATTTACTATTGAAAGCATTAAGGAAAAATTAAAATTTCATTCTTTGGCAAAAGAATATTGTGAAGGTAAAATTGAACTTTCACATTATGGTGAAATGGATGGAGTTCCAATAAGAGTTCGGCCAGATTGCAAAGGAGTTGATTGGATATCAGATATAAAAAGCTGTCAAGACAATTCGCCACTTGCATTTAAAAGAGATATTTATAAATGGTCCTATCATCTACAGGCAACATTTTATTCAGATGCATTAGGATATCCAGCTGAAAATTTCAGATTTATTGCAGTTGAAACGAATCATCCATTCACCATTGAGGTTTATAAGATGAATGAAGATATGATTGAACAAGGCCGAAAAGGCTACAAGGATGCACTAGCTAATTGGAAACTTTATTTAGATACTGGTGTACAAACAGGATACAAAGGATATGAATATGCTAAAGATGGCGCAATAATAATATGAAAATGACACACGACAGATTATTGACAATAGTTGAAAATTATTTTAAATTTGAAATAACTTCAAAATCCAGGAAGCGTGAAAAAGTTTATGCTAGATTTATTTTCTTTAAACTTTGCCAGAATTATGCAAAAGGTTTTAATATGACAAGAATTGGATCCCATGTGAATCGAGATCATGCAGGTGTGATTCATGGTTTAAGACAATTTGGTTATATTATTGATCAAGATGAAATTTTTAAAAAAGATTATCATAATTTAGTGGATGAGTGTGAACTTGAAAAAACAAAACTTGATAAGCTAATTAATAATTCAATAAAAGTTTTTGGAGTAATTAGAATCGTTCACCCATTAAAAAGATATGCACAAAAGAAATCCGTTTATAAAATTCTTAAGCAAAGAAGATCATCTACAAAATGCAGTGATGAATTATTTTAGAGCAATTTATCCAAAAGCATTTGTGATTCATGTACCTAATGAGGGCAAAAGATCACCTTTTGAAAGATACAAGTTCAAATATTTAGGTGGGATGGCTGGAATTCCTGATATTTTATGTTTTGAACCAAAGGGAAAATACTGCGGTTTAGCGATAGAATTAAAGGTTGGGTATAATAAACCCACAGATAACCAAAAAAAGTGTCTTAAAACGCTTGAAAATGCGAAATGGGATGCACAATGGTCCAACTCTTTCGATGATGTAGTTGGAATAATAGATAATTATATGAAAAATGGTTGATTATAGAAGTGTTTACTGGAATGAAATTGATCAAAGAATGTGGAGAACTAACACAACTGCAGAAGATGTTTCAATTCGCTTTAGATATGTTGGAACAATGACTGAAGTTGAATATGATTTACTGATTGAAATATTATGGGAATTATTTGAAGATAGGAAAATCACATTAGATCAATTTGAAATAATATTTGGAGATATTAGGACATTCTGTGACAGGGTCAAAAATTTAGTAGACGAAACATAAAACAAAATGAACAGAAGTTATTACGCAATAATACCTGCAGATGTAAGGTATGATGATAAAGTGACCGCTAATGCCAAATTATTGTTTGGTGAAATTACAGCATTGACAAATGAAAAAGGTTACTGTTGGGCCTCAAATAATTATTTTGCTGAACTTTATAAAGTTGAAAAAGGGACCATTTCCAGGTGGATTTCACAACTCGAAAAAAACAATCATATTTCAACCGCTTTAATATATAAAGAAGGCACTAAAGAAGTTGATAAACGTATCATCAAAATAAAGCATACCTATAAACAAAATAAAGGGGGGGGTATGAACAATATTGTTAAGGATATACATACTATATACGATAATAATAATACAAAAGAATATAGTGTAAAGTCTAAAAAACCGAATAAAAAGGTAAAATCGTTTTCAGACTTTCCAGAAGATATTCAAAAAAGTTTTTTGCCAATATGTGATTTATTTCCTAAAGAAACTAGGCCCAAAACAACTACACAAAAAAGAAATTGGTGCAATGCAATTGATGAACTAAATCGAATCAATAAAATATCACCTAGAAAATTATACTTATTAATTAAAAAAATTCGTGAAGATGATTTCTGGAGTAAACAAATTTTAAGTGTTTTAAAACTTCGAAAATCTAAAGAAGGCATTACTTATGCCGATAAAATGATGTATCAATTTGGCAAAGAAATCAAAGATGTTCAAATTTAAGATTGATAAAAAGATTATTTCTGATGCCACAAATCAATGTGAAAATCACAATTTTGGCAAAAGAAGTGAGGCCAACGGAACTAAAAAAGAACAAATTGTTGGTTTAATTGGTGAACAAATGATTAGGGATCTTTTTAATGCTGGCCAAATAGATGGATCAATTGGTTTTGATGGGGGGTATGATATAAAAATTAATAATAAATTAATTGATGTTAAAACAATGGGCCGCAATTGTGATCCCAGGAAAGGATTTGTTTCAAATTTTATGAAATTACAAGAAAATCATAAAGCAAATTATTTTATATTTACTTCACTAAACAAAAAAACAAAACATCTTTCTGTTTGTGGATGGATTTCTAAAAAAGAATTTTTGGATAAATGTGATTTTTATTCAAAGGGATCTTTTAGAACTAGAACAAATGGCACAAAATTCAAATTAAAAGCTGGACTTTATGAAATAGATAATGACAAATTAAACAAAGTAAACACACCTGAAGAACTTATAAAACAAATTAAAAATGATTGAAGATTTTATTGCTATTGGCATACAACCAAAAAGCACAACAAAACAACAAAAACTAAAATGTCCAAAATGCACTGCAACTAGAAAAAATAAATCTGATTTGCCTTTGGCCATTAATTTAGAATTAGGCCTTTACAATTGCCACCACTGTGGATGGAGTGGCAATGTTAAAATCAAAGATAAAAAAGAATATAAAAAACCTATTGAAGTAAAATCAGAATTATCTGAAAGGACCATTTCATATTTTAATAAAAGAGGAATCACTGAAGCCACTTTGGTGAATTGGAAAATCGGAGAGTCAAATGAATATTTTCCACAAATAGACAAAAAAAGAAAGGCAATAAATTTCAAATATTATAGAGATGAAAAATTGATAAATATAAAATTCAGAGATGCGGAAAAGAATTTTAAAATGGTTTCTGGTGCTGAATTAATATTTTATGGTTTAGATAATTTAAATGAAATGGATACAGTTTATATTGTCGAAGGTGAAATGGATGCTTTGAGTTTCTTTGAAGCTGGTATTTATTCCGTTTGTTCCGTTCCGAATGGTGCATCAAAAGGAAATCAGCGTTTAGAATATTTAGACAATTGTTGGAAATACTTTGCAGATAAAAATAAAATCATACTTTGCACTGATAATGATTCTGCAGGATTATCATTAAGAAACGAACTGGCAAGAAGGTTTGGAAAGTATAGGTGTCAGTATATCGAATTTGGCACATATAACGATGCTAATGAAGTTTTAGTTGAAAAAGGTGCAACAGCACTGCGTGAATATATTAACGCTCCTAAAGACTTCCCTCTTGATGGAATTGTAAATATTGATGATATTTGGGCAGATGTTTTAAATTACTCTGATAATGGAATTAAAAATTATAGTATTTCTCTGGGTGATAGTGATGATTATTTTAAAATTGCACTTGGAGAATGGACAGTATTAACTGGAATACCTAACAGCGGAAAAAGTGATTTCTGTGATCAAATATGTTGCAACCTAGCTTTAAAACATGACTTTAGGATTGCAATGTTTTCACCTGAATCATTCCCCTATGAATCACATATTAAAAGAATAGCTAATAAATTAAATGGCAAATTATGTAATAATGATGAATTAAATTCAAGCAAAAATTTTATAAAAGAACACTTTGATTTTGTAAAAATTGATCTTGAAAATTTAACATTAAAAACAATTTTAGAAAAATTTAAAGAATTAGTACTTCAAAAAGGTGCTAATATTTGCGTAATTGATCCCTGGAATACTCTGGACCATTCAGCACAAAGGGATTATAATTATATCGGAACTATGTTGGGTGAAATAACACAATTCTGCCAACAGACAAACACACATTTATTTTTAGTTGCACATCCAAAAAAAATGGAAATGGAAAATGGCATTTATAAAGTTCCAACCCCATATTCAATTTCTGGAAGTGCTGACTTTTTTAATAAAGCATATAATTGTGTGACTGTATTCAGAAACCTTGGACAAAAAACAAAATATAATTCTGATTCAGTTCAAATTTATGTTCAAAAAATAAAAAGGAAAGAAAATGGCCAACAAGGTGATTTCATGCTGGCTCCAGATTTTAAGAATGGGGGGGTATATAAATCAATTGATGAAAAAAAACAAAGATTTACAGTGATTCACGATCAAATACCTTTTTAAAATGAATGTAACAACAAACCCAAAACATTACGAGGCATTTAAATGGTGTGATGAAAACAATATTAAAATATATCCAAAACCTAGAAAGAATAAATTTATTTTAGTTTACAGTGTCAATGGATTTGCCAAAACATCTGGTAAAGAATATGATAAAGATGAATATATGCAAGCTATCTGGGATTTTTATATATTTTTGTATGATAAACTAAAGAATGTTTCAAATTGATTTTTTTCCAATTTATGGTGCTATGATAGGCATTAATTATTCAAATGAAGATATTGAAGAAGTGGAAGTCATTGCAGATGATAAAAGGCACACCATACAATTTTTCTTTTTTGTTTTTGGCATGAATTTACATTGGTTTACAGCAAATGAATGAAGATAAAAAAAATGTTTTTTGTGAATGTTTTATGCAAATAGGAATTTGCTATTGTGAAACTACAAAAATAATTGATGATGAGGAAAACAGTAAATATATCAAAGATAAAACCCAATGAAGGGAATCCCAGATTCATAACAGATATAAAGTTTAAAAAACTTATAAAATCAATCAAAGAGTTTCCAGAAATGATTGAGATCAGGCCATTAGTTATTGATGAAAATATGGTTGTACTCGGAGGAAATATGAGATTAAAGGCATTAAAATCCGCTGGACTTTTTGAAATACCAGTTCATCAAATTAAAGGATGGTCCGAAGATAAAAAGCTGGAATTCATAATAAAAGACAATTTAGCTTTTGGAGAATGGGATTGGGATATTATAGCCAACTCATTTGAAACAAGCGTTTTAAAAGGGTGGGGGATGGATCTACCAGTGTTTGAACCAATAGATTTTGGTAATAATGATCAAATTGAAACACCTGAAAAAAAAGAATCTGAAACCTGTAAACATTGTGGAAAAGTTTTTCCTTAATTTTGCCTTATGAGTCAACAAAATTCAACAGCTATAAAAAAGAAAGCAATGATTGATGCTTTAGAAAAAGCCATGGGGGTGGTAACTACTGCAGCAAAAATGGCTGGCATCGAAAGAACAACCCATTATAAATGGATGAATGATGATGAAAAATACAAATCATTAGTTGATGATGTTCAAAATATTGTTTTAGATTTTGCAGAATCTGCATTATATAAAATGGTTGAAAATCATAATCCAGCTGCAACTTTGTTTTTGCTTAAAACAAAAGGAAAAAAACGAGGCTATATTGAGCGTCAAGAAATCGAACATTCAAGCAATGTTGAAACAGATGTTACATTTGAAATCCACGAAAGAAAAAAAGACTCTTAAAACAAATGTTCAGTTTAGGCATTTATTAGAAAGTAAAAAAAGATTTGCTGTTTTGCAGGGTGGAACCAGATCTGGAAAAACTTTTGCAGTGTGCCAATATATAGCCTATTTGATCAGGACCACAAAAGAACCTTTAATTATTTCCATAATTAGAAAAACACTTCCAGCTTTGAAAGGATCAGTGCAAAGAGATCTCATTTCAATACTCGAAGAAATGGGAACTTATTATGCTGGAATACATAACAAGGCAGAAAATACATTTAGATATAATAATCATTTAATTGAATTTTTATCAGTTGATGAACCGCAAAAGATAAGAGGCCGAAAGCGAAACATTGCTTTTTTAAATGAAGCCAATGAACTTACCCTGGAAGATATGCGGCAAATTAATATGCGTTGTACTGATAAAATGATTTTAGATTTTAATCCATCCGATGTTACTCACTGGATTTATGATGAAGTGATTCCCAGGGATGATTGTGATACATGGGTGACAACATATAAAGATAACTTGTTTTTATCTGAAGATTTAGTTTTTGAAATCGAAAGAATGAAAGAGCGTGATCCTGACTATTGGAGAGTATATGGTGAAGGCCTTCAGGCTTTTTATTCAAATAGGCAAATATTCAACAACTGGAATTTTATTGATTATAAGGATTTTCCTGAAAGCGAAAATATATATATAGGATTAGATTTTGGATTCTCAAATGATCCCCTTGGAATTTGTGAAGTTAGAAAAATAAATGATAAACTTTATGTGCATGAATTATGCTATAAATTAGGAATGACAAATTCAGATATCATTAAATTTATAACGGAAATAAAACATGATGATAAATTAATTTATTATGATTCCGCTGAACCAAAATCTGGTGAAGATTTAAGGAGAGGGGGGTTATTGGCTAAAGCTGCAGTAAAAGGCCAGGGATCAATAAATGCTGGTATTAGCTTACTAAAAGAATATGATGTCATTTTATCAAAAGAATCAAAGAATTTTATAAAAGAATATCAATCATATTACTGGGAACAAATGAAAGATGGGACCATAATAAACAAACCAAAAGATAAAAATAATCACTTAATGGATAGCCTTCGATATTGCGTATATTCTCAATATGGAAAACGTAGTGATTTCTTTGTTATTTAATTACTATTTTTGTAAAAACATTTTTTTTAATGGCATCTATATTAGACAGATTCAAAAATTTAGTGACAAAGAATTCACAAAAGACTAATGAATTATTCAACAAAGCGGTTTTTAATTATCTAGGTGATAATCTAGTTTGGAATCCAGAAAACGATGAAACGTACATCAACAAAGGTTACAGATACAATTCAACTGTTTATTCAATAGTGAATTTAATCACAAAAGCTGCAACAACAATCCCTTTCCAGGTTTATGAAGTTCAAAATAAAAACGATTTAAAAAGATATAAATCATTAACATCTGGTGAGTTCACTGGATCCGCAATCAATCAAGCCAAGATTTTACAAAAAAAGGCATTAATTGAATTAGAAGATACAGCACTGCATCAACTTTTAGAAAGGCCAAATCCAGCGCAATCATATAATGCATTTATTCAGGAAATAATTGCCTTTGGATTATTAACTGGAAATCGTTATATCTACGGAATAGGACCAGACACTGGTTCAAATCAAGGTAAATTTAATGAACTCTATGTATTGCCTTCACAATCAATTGAAATCCATTCAGGTGGAATATTAGAGCCTGTAAAAGAATATTCACTAGATTATAATGGCACATTTAAAATTCCAGCGGACATGATTTGCCACATTAAAGATTTTAATCCATTTTATGATGGAACTGGCTCACACCTTTATGGGATGTCACCATTAAAAGCTGGATTGCGTTCAATGGATGCAAACAATGAAGCATTGACCACTGGAGTTAGATATTTACAAAATCAAACCGCCAGGGGGGTGCTAATGTCTGATGAAGGTGATTTAAATGAAGTTCAGGCCAGACAATTAAAAGATAAATTCAAACAACAATATCAAGGCAGCAATAATGCAGGAGATGTTGTTATTACTCCAAAAAAATTATCTTGGATAAACTTTGGATTGAATGCTAGTGATTTATCATTGATTGAGCAATATAATGCATCAATAAAAGATCTTTGCAATATTTATTCAGTGCCTTCTGTTTTATTAAATAACGATAAATCCAGTACTTACAACAATATGAAAGAAGCTAAAAAGGCTTTGTATCAAAATGCTGTAATTCCTCAAATGATTAAAGTTCGTGAAGAGCTTAATAGGTGGTTAACACCAAAATATGGTGATAAACTATATATTGATTTTGATTTTAGTGTTATTCCTGAACTTCAGGAAGAAATGGATAAAGTTGTGACACAAATGAATCAGGCCTGGTGGGTAACTCCAAATGAAAAAAGGGCCGCAATGTCTTATGGAGTTGATGAAGAAAAAGAAGAATTAAATGATTACTATATTCCAACCAGTTTAGTTTCTTTGAGTTTAAATGATGTTGAACTAGATGAACCACAACAATTAAATTTGGACATTGATGGAATACAAAAAAGGGCGGTTGCAGGATTGAATGATATTTACACAACAATATCAGAGGCCAGAATAAGATCTTCAGAAATGGGCGGATCTGGGTATCATGAAACAATGATGAATGGAAGCACTGCTTTTATGCCTTTTGATAGTCATGAAGAGTATGAAGCAGCTTTGGAGGGCCGATTGGCTGAATATCAAATTGATCAGGTCCAGGAAAATGAATATGATGAAGATTCAAATAATGATCAAGAACCAACTTTTAAAAACTATCCACAAGGAGCAACAAACAACGCACAAAGAATGCTGGAGTGGATCGTAAAACATGAAGTTGGTATTGATGATCAAAAATCTTTAGAAGTGGCTAAAAACTTAACAAATCGTGAAGAAATTTCATTTGATACTGTTAAAGAAATAAATGATTTTTTAATTACCCATAAAGACAATGCTGTAATTGAAAATAAACACAAAGACAATCCATGGATGGATTCAGGTTATATATTATTTAACCTCTGGGGGGGTGCTTCAATGATTGCCTGGTCCAAAGATGTTTTGACAAATGAATAAAAATGCTGAAACAGAATGGATTGATGGATGGGATAAACAACTTGAAATTGCTGAAAAAAAAGAAGTTGCAAATGTCAAGCGTTTTTATAAGCAACAATATTCTCAAGCCATTAAACTTTTTAGGGAATCAGGGCAAACATCAAATTTTGCAACTGTTTTTAAAAGAGATGATTTTATTTCTCTTTATTCTAGGATGTATGAGCGTATTGGTTTTCGCTTTGCTTCTTATTTCAGGCAATCTTATTCTCTTATTTTTAAAGAATTAGACACCAATGGATTTGATGATATTTGGAAACAAGTATTTTCACAATTAGGAATAAGAGTTGGTGAACAAATTGCGCCAAATCTAAAATCAACAACTGATAAAACTTTAAAAACTGAATTAACTAAATTTTTGAATGATCCTAATTTCATAAAAACAAATGAAGTGGATTCTGGAAGAATAATTTCATCCAGATTTGCAAATATTGCTGAATGGCAAGCAAAAAGAATTGTCAGAACTGAATCAACATTTGTGGCAAATATGGGAACTCAACAATCTGCAAAAGATACCTTTGGAAAAAATGAGTTAATGAAAAAATGGAAAACATCAACTGATGAAAGGGTTCGAAGTTCACACGCTTCACTTCATAATGTTAAAATAAATTATACTGATTTATTTAATGGAATAATGTTAGTTCCAGCGGACCGATCAAATGGAGCATCTGCAAAAGATGTTGTGAATTGCAGGTGTCGAATAATTTTAATGCCTAAAAAAAGCGTAATGGAAGCCGCAAAATTAACACCACAAGGTGCAAGGCAGGTCCAGGGAATAATTCGTGAATTTACTTAAATAAAAAAATTAAATATCTTTGTGCTATGAATACAATAATTTTTAAACAATCACCCATAGGTGAATTAATTGATGCAGATGAAAAAGCGGGAATCGTTAAAGGTTACGCTTCAGTATTTGGAAACATTGATTCCGATGGTGATATAATCAGAAAAGGAGCCTATCAAAAAACTATAAAAGAAAATGGCTATCGAGTTAAATATTTATATCAACATGATATGGATAAACCACTTGGTAAAATGGTCCATCTTGAAGAAGATGGTAAAGGCTTAATTTTTGAAGCAAAAATTCCAAAAACACAACTTGGAAAAGATGTTATTGAATTAATGAAGGCTGGAGTGATCACAGAAAATTCTGTTGGAATCCTGCCAATTCAAAAACAAATAAATGAAAATGGCTATCGAGAAATCAATGAGGTAAAACTTTTTGAGGTTTCAGCTGTAACACTTGCCGCTAATGATGCAGCATTAATTTTAGATGTGAAAGGCAATGTTGATCTTCAAAAGGTAACAAAACGCTTTGATCGTTTAGCATCTTTAATACGCAAGGGGGGTATATCCGATGAATTAGGATATGCACTTGAATCCGAAATATTAAAATTGAAATCTATATTTGAAGCATCTACTTTGCCGACTATTGAAGTCACAAAGCCAGAAATAATTAAAAAAGATGATACAATTGATATTTATAAACAAATTTTAAATAATCTAAAATCATAAAAATGACTGAAGAAATTCAAAAACAATTAAACCAGATCGGTGATGTGGTTGATGCAAAAATTGAAAAAGCATTCGGTGCTGCTCAAGATAATGCCAAAGGTGAAATAGAATCATCTTTAAAAAGCGAAATCCAAAATCTAACAAGTGAATTCAATGCAAAGCATGATGATGCAACTAAAAGAATGGATAGTATGGAAGTTGAAAGCAAAAAAACGCTTTCAGGGATAAACCATAAAAACTTCAAATCTTCTTTAATTACATCATTAAATGATGGTGCATTAAAAGGAATGATTGATGGAAGTAATCATGCAGCTAAATTTGAAATTAAAGCTGGTGATATGACAATGGCCAATTCATATACTGGAGTAGTTGCAGGTGAAACTGTAATTACAGATATTAAATATGATCCATCAAGAAAAACGCACATCCGTTCATTAATTCCAAATGGAAGTTCAGATGCGCAAACAGTAAGATTTCCAAAAGAAAGTGCTTATGATGATGGTGCAGCCGCTGCAGCACAAGGTGCAACTTTAGGTGCTTCTGATTTTGATATTACAGCGACAAGCGTAAACTTTGAAAAAATCGGAACATTTATGAGAGTAACTGAAGAGATGTTGGCAGATACTGCAGGCCTTTCAAGTTATTTATCTGCCAGAGTTCCTGGAAAAGTTTTATCTATTGAGGATAATGAAATCTTAAATGGTGATGGATCTGCTCCAAACCTAGATGGTTTATTCACTGATGGAACTGCTTTTGTAACTGGATCAGGTGGTGCATTTTATCAATCTGTAGAATCTGCAAATGAGTATGATGTTTTAATTGCTGCTTTAAATCAATTAAATCTTTCAAACTATCAGGCAGATACGATTTTAATGAATCCAACAGATTTACATAAAATCATTTTATTGAAATCAACTGCAAATGAGTATTTGAGACAACAAATTTTTGGTGGCCTACAACCTACAATTATGGGAGTTCCTGTAACTGTAAATACAGCTGTTACCGCTGGAAAATTCTTGACAATGGATTCAAGATCTGCAACACAACTTTGGATTCGTGAGAACCTGGCAATCGAGTTTTCTCGAGAAGATTCCACAAACTTCAGAGATGGTTTTGTAACTGTTCGTGCTGTTGAAAGGGTAGCATTAACTAATTATGCTCCTAATGCAATTGTGCAAGGTACATTTAGTACAGCCAAGACTGCACTTGAAACTGCTTAATATTAGTTTCATTTGTTTAATGATTAAAGGGAAGTTTAAACGCTTCCCTTTTTTATATGCTAAAAATAAAACACAAAGTATTTTTTTATATTGAAAAAATTTTATATATTTATATCAACAAACAAAAACAGTTAACCTAAAACAAACAAAATGGACAAAACAATTAAAATAAAATTAACCGAAAACGAACAAAGTATTCTTGAAGATGCTATTAAAATAGCAAGAAAAAAATTTAGAAGTTTTGAAAATGGACCTAAAAAAAACCAAACAAGATATATAGATGGACAAGTATTATTGGAAATAAGAAGAAAAATTTATTCTAAACAAAGAAAATTTTCAGATGAATATATTTACGGAAATTAAAAATACAGGGGCAGAAATGCCCCTTTTAAAATACAAATTATCATGGGATATTTAGAAGATTTGGCAGATAAAGAAATGCAAAAATGGGATGAAGAAAATGTTTGTCCTGAATGTGATGGTCCAATGGGACTGAAAAAGGGGTTTTGCTCCTATGATTGTGAAAAGGCTTCATGGCTATAATTTAAATTTTTATAAAATGGAAAAACTAATTCTAAAAAAAGAAATCGAATTAAAAGAAATGAAAAAAATATTCTGGCAACATTATTTTGAAAATTGCCATAAAAAGAAAACAGAAATAAAAGAAATGAAAAAGATGAAAAGAAAATTTGAATGGGAACCAACAAGAACATTTTTTAAAGAGATTATTTTGCCAATGTTTTTGTTTGGCATTTTTATTGAATTAACACTTACATTTAGTTTTTGGCTATGGAGTTAAAAAATAAGATTCGGCCATTTTTAATATTGGGACTTTTGGCATGGGGGGTTTCTTTAGGTTATCGATATGATGCAATTTGGGATGCTTTAGGATTAATATTTTTAAGTTATGCAGTATATAAAACAGAAAAATAAAGACACTTTTAAAGATTCAATGAATAAGATTGATAAATCTATTGAAGAAATAAAGCGAATTAATAAAATTATTTGTATTTTAGATAAAAAGTAACTTTTTTCATTTTGTTAAACTCCCCTAAATAGGATAAACCTAAATGGGGGGTTTTTTTTTGTAACTTTGAGATGTGGATAATAATCAAAGAGGAACATTTGCAGAATATTTGTTTGCAACTAAATGTTTAGAAAAAGGTTATAATGTTAGTTTTCCTTTAATGGATTCATCGGTTTATGATTGCATTATTGATACAGGCAAACGACTCTTAAAAGTACAAGTCAAATCCACAACTAAAACTCCTGAAAAAAACAGGAATACAATCCAGGCGCATTTGGAAAATTCAAAATCAAGCTACACAAAAGAATCAGTTGATTTCTTTGCTGTCTATGTAAAACATTATGATGGTTTTTTTATTTTTAAAAATAAAGGCACAATGCAAACAATAAGATTATCACTAAAGGGCCGCAATAAGATTTATTTTAATAACTTTGTTTTTGAGTAATAACTTCAATATTACTTTTTTGTTTTGTTTTAAGGTGATAAAAAGCGGCATGATTCTTTGTGTCGCTTTTTTGTATCTTTGTTTTTAAATAATTCTATAATGAAAATAAAAATCTTAAAAAGCGTTGTTTCATCTAAAGGATGGAGACACGAAGGCGAAATTCATGATTTAGATCCTAAAACTGCAAAGCATTACATTTCAAAAAAAATAGGTATTGAGTACAAAGAAGAAAAAGTAATTAAGGAGACAAAGGAAAATAAATCAGTAAAAAAACGCATTACCAAAAAATCTAAATAATGGCATATTCCAGTGATTCATATTACAGCGTTCCACCACAAGAATTTAAAGAACAAATTAAAATAAATTCAACAACTGGAAGTGAGATTGTTACATTAACAAATTTTAAAGATTATGCCAGAGTTGACACATCTGCAGATGATACTTTAATTGGCAACATGATTGAGCAGGCAAGAATTTGGTGTGAAAATTATATTTCAAAAGATATTGTTGCAAAAAATAGATCTTATTATTTACCATTTACAAACCAAAGATTTGCATTGCCTTTTGCTCCGATTGCCAGCATTACAGAAATAACTGTCAATGGATCTGCAGCAACTTATGAAACAAAAGGATTGGATGAATCAATTATTGAATTAAATGAAATTCCAGCCAAAGAAATTAAAGCCACCTATGTTACATCAGGAATTAATGATGGACTTTTACAACAAGCGGTTTTGCAATTAGCATCAACATATTATGAAAATAGGGCAGATTATATTGTGCTCCAGGGTGTTTCATTTGTACAAGTTCCAACAGGGGTTAAAGATGTTTTAAACTCTTATAAATCAGTATTTATTTAATGGATGCAGGAAAATTAGATACTAGGATTTTAGTTAAAAGATTAACAAAAACACCAGATGGTTTTGGTGGAACAACTTCCACTGAAGCAACTGCATTAACAATATGGGCCAAAAAGAAAGATAAAAAGGGAGAAATTAGATCTATTAATTCTCAAAGAAAATTATATACTGAAATTGAGTTGATAGTAAGAAAAAAAACTTCAGATTCTTTATTATATACAGATGTTTTACAAATAGAAAGTGAAACTGATAAATACAGAATTAATTCAATATATGATTCAACTGAAAAATATTTTACAACTTTAAAAGCAACCAGAATTGGCTAGTATTAGAGTAAATAAAGTGGACATGAAAAAACTTCAAAAGAGGTTGAGCGTATTATCTGAATTTGATACAATTCAAAGTGATCGTATTATTGAATATAGGGTTTCAAAGATTATTGATAAAATTGATGATGATGTTCCAGTTAAAACTAGCAAATTAAGACAGGGGGTTGATTCTTATAAAGAAGTAAACGGAACTGTCATTGAGGCCATTGCAATAAGTGAATCAGAAGATTATGGTGCTGCTTTAGAGGTTTCAGGATTTAAGGCAAAAGATCCAGCCAGAAAAATTCCTTTTTTTTATCCTAATATTGAAGAGGGGGGTATTGATTTGATAAATGATTTTAAAAAAGCAATTAAAAAAGTATTGAAATGAATGAATCACTGCAGTATATCAGACAGGCCATTATCACTAGGTTGACTAATACAGTGACTTTTGATGGTTCATATGTGCCAATTTATAACAGGCTTCCATCTTCAGCTGAAGAACCTTATGTGAAAGTTTATTCATTAGCACATAGAGAAATTGATCAAAATGCAACTTCTTTCACTTCACTTTGTGAAACCAGAATTGAAGTTTTTACTGCTTTTGATGCAGATGATGGTGGTGAATATCAATCAAATTCAATTACTGATCAGATTATTAATTTAATCAGGACCAGATCCGCTGGATATTACGATTTATCAAGTCATAATTTTAGTGTATACACTTGTGAAATTGAATCAATTAAATATAGTGAAAAAGAAGAAAATGATAAAACATATTTTAAATCATTGATAACCATTTCAAACAGAATTCAAAAAATTTAAATTATTGGAAAATGAGATTTATAAGCAAACACATATCTTGGACCGAATCAATAAGATCAAAGACAGCCGAAAAAAAAGAAATTGCAAATGTTCCAAAAGAGGTGGAAATTGTTGCAATGAAAAAAGTATCAAGAGAGATATTTGAGCCATTAAGAGCATGGGCAAAAGAACCCATTCGAGTGAATAGCTTTTACAGATCAAAAGAACTTTGTGAGGCAATAGGTTCAAAAGCAACAAGCCAGCACACAAAAGGTCAAGCAATTGACATTGATGCAACTGGTAAAAAAACAAATGCAGATCTGTTCAATTATATTAAAGACAATTTAAAATTTGATCAATTAATTTGGGAATTTGGTGATGATGAAAATCCAGACTGGATTCACGTTTCATTTGTTGGATTAAATGGCAATAGAAATAAAATTTTAAAGGCAGTAAAAAAAGGTAAAAAAACATCATACCAATTATATGTTTAAAATGTTGCTTTCACTTTTGGGAAAAAGTTCTAGTGAAAGATCACCTTTAGGTGGTTTGGCTTTGGAAATTAGAGAGGCCATAAAAGGCAAGGAAATGGATCCGCAAAAGTTGATTGAATTACAATCTGAAATAAACAAAGTTGAGGCGCAAAGCAGACATTGGTTTGTTTCATCTTGGAGGCCCTTTATAGGGTGGGTTTGTGGATTTGCTTTTGCCTTTCACTATATTGTTATGCCTTTGCTTTTAGCTTATACCGATATCAAACCAGTGGAATTTGATACTAATAGTTTATTTACTGTATTAATGGGAATGCTAGGTTTAGGCGGAATGAGATCTTATGAAAAAATAAAAGATAAGACAAGGTAATGGCTAAAATACAAGGAAACA
>TARA_B110000483_G_scaffold82052_1_pt1 | contig 25813 bp, 24 predicted proteins | sample TARA_B110000483 | Tara Oceans TARA_B110000483 (sample SAMEA4398176) | marine metagenome | biome: Polar Biome; feature: [SRF] surface water layer (ENVO:00010504); material: water (ENVO:00002006), including particulate matter (ENVO:01000060) such as... | depth 5 m
TTTTAGAAGAGTGATTTAAAAGAAGGCTAATGTGTTTGTTCTATGCTTTATAGTAATAGCTTTATTTGTTAACTAAATTGTTGAAAACAAAAAGAGCAGTGCTAAATGCAACCATAGAGTTGTAGTACCTTTAAGTAATAGTTCAAATCTCATAGTTATGTCTCTATTAAAATTTGAATCCATGCTTAAAACCAACAATGTCTATTTTTTTGATTTGTCTGAGTTTGAAGAAATCATTATTCATTATTTAGATACGGGTAAAATATCTTTAGCAAAAAAAGCAATAAAGTTGGGCTTAGAACAGCACCCACAATCTATTGATTTAAAATTGTTAATGGTGGAGTCTTATCTTATTGAAAATGAGGTTGAAAAAGCATCGAGATTATTAAAAAAAATTGAGTTAATAGCCCCAGATAATGAGGAGGTTTTTATTCAAAAAGCAACGATTAATTCAAAAAAAGGGTTTCATAAAGAAGCAATCGTTAACTTGCAAAAAGCGCTTTCTTACACAGATGATAAGATAGATATTTGGTCTTTGATGGGCATGGAATATTTATACTTAGAAGACTTCAAAAAAGCCAGAAAAAGTTTTATAAACTGCATTGAAGCCGACTATGAGGATTACGCTGCGTTGTATAATATTGTGTATTGTTTTGATATGCAAAAGCAGCATAAAGAAGCGATACAGTACTTGATTTCTTATATTGATATCAATCCCTATTGTGAAGTTGCTTGGCACCAATTAGGCCGCCAATACTTTGTTACGGAAAATTATAAAGAAGCCTTAACTGCTTTTGACTACGCTGTTTTAATTGATGAATCTTTTTTGGGAGGCTATTTAGAGAAAGCAAAGACCTTAGAGCAATTAAGCAACTACCAAGAAGCGATAGAGAATTATTTAATTACGTTAGAATTAGACGACCCTACAGCTTTCGCATATGTTAGGATTGGTGAATGTTATGAGAAATTAAGGAAGTTAGACACTGCTATGTCATATTACAAAAAGGCAGTGCATGAGGATCCTCTTTTAGATAAAGGATGGATATTACTCACTAACTTATATTTTGATCAAGAAAATTATCAGAAAGCGGCTTATTATATTTCAAAAGCAATAAAGATTGATGAAGATAATGCACTTTACTGGAGGCGCTATGCTGAAATAAATCTGCGTCTTAGTTTTTTTGAAGAGGCTGTTACTGGGTTTAGTACTTGTTTGAAATTAGGAGATACTTCTCCAGAAATTTATATGGGCCTGACAGATGTTTTGTCGTTTTTAGGAGAATTTAATCATGCTTTAAAGGTTTTATTAAAAGCTCAAAAAACATACCAAAATTTTGCAGAATTGGAGTATCGATTTGTGGGATTGTTTTTTTTGTTAGACAAAGAAAAATATGCCTTTACCCATTTAATAAACGGTATGAAAATCAATTATGAACATCACCTCATTTTAAATGAACTGTACCCAACGGTCTATGAAAACAAAAAAATACAAAAACTTTTGACTATTCACAAAAAATCTAAAGAGTAACTGTGGTTCATTTTGAAGATTTAAATTTTAGAATTTAGATCTTTTAAAAGGCACTATTATCACTTTTTTCTAATTAGATGCTCTTAATGTACTTTGTTTTTAGGTTGTTTATCTTCTTATTTTGAAGATTATCTCTGGTTATTTGTTCGAGGATAAGGCCTTGAGAAGCGCACTTTAAAATACTGTTTTTTATAGGGGAACAATGCTCGGCATTTTCATGAACATACACGTTTGTTATCAAGGAAAATAAGGAATTGAAAACTGCTAATAAAATTTTTAAGAAAACAAGCATTTTGAAATAGGGTTTTAGTGTTTTTATGAGTCTGTACAGACTCAATTCCTTAGGACATAAGAAAAATATGTTTTTGGGTCTTAAAATATTTGCTCTCCTTTGATTTATCTTGAGCAATCCGTGCATTTTAGAACGGTATTGGTCATTTCAAAGTGATGGTTTACCATATCATCATCATACATATTTGTTTTATTTTTCACATTACTTAAGAAGTTCTTCACAGAATTGTCTAAATAAACATGCGTTCCTTTTGGTACATAGAGCGTAATATCGATTTCCTCTTCTTTAAAAATATTTTTTAAATCAGATAGAAAAAAGGCATCTAAAATTAAATTATTTTCTTGAACGCTATATAGGTATTGTATTTCTTCAGCACTTTTTCGTGCCTCTGAACTGCTTGCTGCATAAGATGTTTTTTGAATAATGACGTATGCAGTATTGGTGGTACTCCTTTTAATATCTAAATGAATATCATTGGTGTAAATTAATGGGACGCCCCCTACATTTACTTCATGCCTTCTAGAATTTCTTCTTAAATTATGTTGATAATAGATCGCATCATTATTTCGCATTTTTAAAACGAGGGTATCACTTGCAATAATTTTCAAAGGATTTTTCTGCACAGAGTGCCCAAAATTTGAATGACTAGTTCCAAACTCTACCGCCGTAAAAATTAGAATTAGTAAAGCAATAAACCAGATCCCTAAGAGGCTTAAAGAAGCTGTTTTACTAAACCTTTTTAGATTACTAGATAGGATGCGAAGTCCCAATACTAATAATATTAAAAATGGGATTCCAATCAACGTGAGAAGGGATATTGTTAATAACCAGCGGGGTATTGTGGCAGCGAAGAAGAAGTCGGGGTAGTGTATGAAATTACTTTCAATATTTAAGAACTCAAAACTTCCAATAGAAAATGCTCCAATAATTAGAGATAAAATAACAGCAGCAGCTAGAAAGATCAAAATAATTGCAATAAATTTTCTAAATATTTTAAAGAAAATTCGGATTATTTTCTCAACGGTATGTATAAAGTCTTGCAGGCCGTTATTTTTTTTTCTTTTTCTCGAGAAGGTTTGATCCATTTTTTCTGAAAATTCATTGGCGCCATCTTTTATCTTCTCTGAGGCATGGTTAGCAGCATTTTTGACACTTTCTGATACATTTGTAAATTCTTCTCGAATCTTTTTCTCTATATTATCAATGTTTACAGCTTCGCCTTCCATTTGTAGTTTCTCAGCAGTCGTTTTAGCTTCTGGCAATAAAATCCATAGAAGGATATAAATTAGTATTCCAAACCCCGCACTAAAAAATAAAGCCAACAGGCCTAAACGAATCCAGATAGTATCCACATCAAAATAATGTGCAATTCCTGAAGCAACACCTCCCAGGAACTTGTCATCACCATCTCTAAATAATTTTTTCCCTGAAATATTATTTTTAGTTTGAGAAAAAGTAGTCTCTGAATAGGGTTCCTCGGCCTCTGAATAATCTTCTGGCTGTCCCATAATTACAATAATATCTTCGATATTACCTTCACTCACAACTTGTCTCGAATCTGTAATTTTTTCAGTTAGTAACTCACTAATGCGTGCTTCAATATCGGCGATAATTTCATTTTTTCCTTGTGAATCATCGCTCAAGGACTTAGAAATGGATGTTAAGTATTTTCTAAGTTTTTGATACGCAATTTCGTCGATATGAAAAAAGAATCCTCCGAGGTTGATATTTATTGTTTTATTCATTTGTAGCTGTTTTTGTGCTCGTTACTTGGTGAACTGCGTTTACTAAATTGTTCCAGGTACTATCCAATTCTGTTATAAATAGAGCACCATTTTCTGTTAATACATAATATTTTCTTGGGGGTCCAGAGGTAGATTCCTCCCAACGATATGTTAGTAACCCTGCATTTTTTAGTCGCGTTAATAAAGGATAAATAGTGCCTTCCACGACAATCATTTCAGCACCCTTTAAAGTCGAAATAATTTCAGAGGTATATGCGTCACCATTTTTTAAGATGGATAGTATACAATACTCTAAAACACCTTTTCGCATCTGTGCTTTTGTATTCTCTATCTTCATTGGGTCGTAATTATTTTATAAACTTTATGGTAAAAGGGTAGGTGTAATTTTCTTCTTTCTTTGCTTTTAGGGAGGCTATAATTACAAGTGTAATCCCAACTAAATGTAAAATGCTAAGTAAGATACCTATGCCTATAAACCCAACAATTAGGGTAGGATTGAAATCGAAATTAAAATGAAAGTTGTCGGCGTTTGTAAAGGTATCGAAATTATTAAAAAAGATATTGAACGCCAAGGGAATAAAAGTAGCGCTTAAAAAAAAGGAGTACAAGGTATAGCTCATGTTGAAATTTAAGGCCTCTTTGCCTTGTTTATCTAAAAAAGAACTTCGATCTTTTAAAGTTTGCCAAGCAATCAAGGGTGCAATGATATGGCCAAAAGGAACTATAAAACCCATAAAGGCAGAAATGTGTATTAAAAAAGCATTGGTGTTTTGTTGGTTTTGTTGCATGGTGTGTTTGAAATAAAATAGAATATGCTACAAATGTATATATAAAAAGGTATTATGTAATACATAGTACTGTAATTAACATTTTATTAACACTTAAAAGCGCGTTGGTATTGTTTAAAAAAGAATTAAATTGCCAGATAATTTTAGTCTTATGAAGATTACTCCAAAGAGAATTAATTTGTTTATGCTCTGTAATTTACCCCTAGCTTTTTTAGGAGGTGTAAGGGTTTATTCTTTAACAAATGCAGCAGCAGTTGTGAAAATAAAACATAAATGGATCAATCAAAACCCGTTTAAAAGTATGTTTTGGGCAGCGCAAGGAATGGCGGCAGAAATGAGTACTGGTATTTTAATCATGAATGCAATTGAGTGTTCTAAAGAAAAAGTTTCGATGTTAGTGACGCATCAAGAGGCCAAATTTTTTAAAAAAGCAATAGGAAAAATAATGTTTACTTGTGCTGGGGGAAAAGAAATTAGTGAAGCTATCAGGATTTCTAAAGAAACGAAAGAGGGCCAAAGGGTTGTGCTTATTTCAGAGGGAAAAAACGAAAATGGTGTTGTGGTATCCTCCTTTAGTTTTGAGTGGAGCTTAAAAGTAAAATAAAAAAAAAACTACTGGGTTTTCAGTGGTTTTTTAAAGTATAACTATTTAGTTGCTTTCTCGGGCTTTAATGCCGCTGATATAGGCATCTAAACGTTTTCCGTAAATAGATTTTTTTACTACTGTTGATAAAGAACTGTTTACGGTATCTAGTAATTTAATATTTGCATCATAGAGTTCCGTTAAGGCGATATAAGCAGCAGCTTCAGAATTTCCATTGTTGACTGCAAAATTCGTAGTGTACAAATATTTTCTACGAATCATTCTATTGAAGTCATTTTTTACTTTTTTAATTAAATCAGTATCCTCAGATCGCAGCGCTTCAAATTCTTTTTTGATAAATTCTAAACGTTGGTTTTTAAATTGATTGTTAATGTTCATGTAGTCATTTAAAACCAATTGGTTTTTAGAGCCGGTAATTTCAGGACTAAACCCAAAAGTATCAATGTGATCATTTATGGTAATGATACCTTGATTTCCAAAAAATAAAATTCTTTTATCTGTAGCGTTACCATCAAAGGTAAGATAGTACATTACAGGAGAGTCCACGTTGTCTGTTAGTGTAAAGTTACCATCTCCATACACACTCATCGAGTCTATCGATACCAGTGCTGTATCATTCATCTTTTGAAGGTACAATGTTCCTTTTTTTAAACCCTTAATATGTCCTTTAACAACCATATTTCCGTTCTTTTTAGAAGAACAGGCAAGGATTAAAAGTGATGCTACAAAAACTGTTATAATTTTATTCATTTGTTTTGAATTTAAGTTACAAATATGCCTTAAATTTTTAAGTTTTTGAAGCTAATTCCATTAAAATTGTACATAAAATTGCACCAACAGTTCCAATGGCATATCCAAAAACAGCCAACAAAACACCTACGGTTGCTAAAGAAGGGTGGAAGGCTTGCGCAACAATTGGTGCAGAAGCAGCGCCTCCAACGTTTGCCTGGCTACCAACTGCTAAAAAGAAGTAAGGTGCTCTTATTATTTTCGCAACGATAATTAAGAGGACCGCATGGATGGCCATCCAAACAAATCCAATAGCAATAAGACCTGGATTTTCTAGCGCTTGATTCAAATCCATTTTCATGCCAATAGTTCCTACTAGAATGTAAATAAAAATACTACCCAATTTACTGGCACCAGCACCTTCATAGTTTTTTGCTTTTGTGTAAGAAAGTAAAATTGCTATTATGGTGGAAATGCTGATTAACCAGAAAAAGCTAGAGCCTAAAAATGAAAATACATTTCGCCAGGTTTGTGAGTCTATATTCTCTACAAATACAGTAAAAAATTTACTTAAATATGTTGCTGAAAAATGCCCAAAACCAACAGTTCCAAAAGCAATTGCAAGCATGATCATGTAATCAGATAATGTCGGGGTTTTCTTTATTTTTTGAGTAAAATGGATGACTTTCTCTTTTAGTTTTTCAATGGCTGTAGTATCTGCTTTTAGCCATTTGTTTATTGTATCTTTTTTCCCAATACCAATCAGTAAAATTGCCATCCAAACATTAGCTACAACGATGTCTACAATCACCATTCCTCCATATTTTGCTGGATTGTATTTGTAAATTTCTAGCATGGCAGTTTGGTTAGCACCACCACCAATCCAACTTCCTGCAAGTGTAGAAAGGCCTCTCCATACAGCATCAAAGTCACCACCACCAACGGTTTCTGGGGAAAAAATGGAGATTAATAAAATGGCTAAGGGACCTCCAATAATAACCCCTACGGTTCCTGTGAAAAACATGATTAATGCTTTTGAGCCTAAATTGAAAATTGCTTTTAAATCGATACTTAGTGTCATTAAAACCAATGCAGCAGGCAATAAAAATCGACTCGCAACATAATATAATTGAGAGGAATTACCCACAATCTCACCAGCAGCGTTTGTTGTTTTCCATTCTGGTGAAATCACTCCAAAGGTTGTGAAAATTGCAGGAATAAAATAAGCCATAAATAAACCGGGCACGATCTTATAAAATTTAGGCCAAAACCCAGAGGTTAAGTTCTCTGTATAGAAAACAAATCCTAAAGAGCTCATTAAAACACCAAAAACAATTGCATCATTCGTAAATATTGGTTCCATAGTTCTATTGCTTTTTAGTAACGTTTGTATTTAAAATAAGACCTAGTTGCACTCTGTTTAATATCATGGTTGGACTTTTTATTTGGAAATAGCCCATTTTTAATTGGATGTTGCTGTTCCACTTATACAACAAGCCCGCACCCGTCCAATTTTGTACAAATGTTTGAGGACTGTTGAGGTTTAGAAAAATTTCATTGAAAAGGTAAGCGTTCCAGAGCTTCGAAATTGGATAATTGATGTTGAAGTCATGGCGTATCCAATTTTGGAACTGGTTTGTGGTTAAATCCCTGTGAATAAAACGTTGTTCAAATCTAAAACGGTGTTTTATCGTAAGTTTTCTCCAACTTGATTTAAGATTTAAATCTTCGTAAAAACGAGATTCATACAGGTTTATAGAGGAGGTGTCATAAGCGATATCTCCGGTTGCATAACTTACTCCAAACGTTATATTGGTGCTTGGTGTAAAGGTATAATTGATACCCAACCGATAAATTTCTTGCTGAAAAGCACTTGCCAGCTCAAAATAACGAAAATGTGCCATGGTTTTTAAGGCATATTTTTCTGATATCTTATGAGAACCGTTGTACATGTACCAAGCCCCTAGCTGATTTTCAGGAGATTTTTGTGCTTGGGTTTTTACGCAAATGAAACACAGAGATAAGAAGAATATAATTCTTTTTATATTCATTGAAATAGTAAAAGTGAGCTCTTTTGAAAAGAGAGCAGCAATGCTCGAGTGAAGCATCGTGTATAGTTTTTTCATTGCAATTTTTTTATTGAATTATGGAAAAGGGAACAAGGTACAAAATAGAAAACGTGTAATAATAAGACGAAGGTCATTTTAATATAATTTATAAAGCAATAGTGGAAAAACTGTTAGCATTCAATGGGTTTTTTACAATCCTGGGCTGCATTCTTTTTAGACGATCGTTTTGTATCTTTTAATGCTTGCGTTAGCATCTATCCACATTTGCTCTTTTGTAGAACGAAGCTTATTTGCAGCCTGTTTTTTTAATAGTTTTAAGCAGGTGAGTATTAATTTGCAATTTAAATATTTTCTTTTTTGTCATTTTATTATTATTCAAACTAAATTGTGCTGTAATTAGAGCGTTCTTTGTTTTATGGAGTTGTAAATAATTTTAATGCTTATTTTTTATAACTTCGCAGTAAATTATATAAAATTCTAAAAATGAAACTTAAATTATTTTTATTGATAGCTGCTCTTTTTTTTGGGAATCCGGCAATGGAGGAAACTGTTTTTTGGGGACAAAATGGACATAGAGCAACCGGTAAAATTGCTGAAAACCACTTAAATAAAAGAGCAAAGAAGAGAATAGACAAACTATTAAATGGGCAAAGTTTGGCATTTGTATCTACTTACGCAGACGAAATAAAGTCAGACAGCGCGTATCGTAAGTATTATTCTTGGCATTATGTAAATATGGACTTAGAGGAGTCTTATGCAGATGCAACCAAAAATCCGAAGGGAGATATTGTTACAGGAATTAATAAATGTATCGAAGTTTTAAAGGATAATAATAGTTCTGAGGAAGACAAATCTTTTCATTTAAAAATGTTGGTTCATTTTGTAGGAGATTTACATCAGCCAATGCATATTGGACAAAAAGAGGACAAAGGTGGCAATGCGATACAGGTTGAATGGTTTGGAAAAGGAACCAATTTACATGCCGTTTGGGATACAAAAATGATTGAAAATTGGAACATGAGTTATTTAGAGTTGGCAGATAATGCCAAAGATGTTTCTAAAAAACAAATTGCAGCAATTGAAGCAGGAACGCTTATAGAGTGGGTAGATGAAACTCATGAGCTAACAAAAAAGATTTATAAATCTGCAGAAGTAGGTGAAAATTTACGGTATCGATATTCTTACGATTATTTTGGTATCGTTAGAGATCAATTGCAAATAGGAGGGATCCGTTTGGCGAAAATACTCAATGATATTTTCTCTTAAATTTTAAAAGGCAAAAAATTGATAATGGTCTTATTAATAAGTAACAGTGCGCTTTTTTGTCAAGAAACAGTTCATTATTGAGTTTGGTTTCCAATTAATATGTAATTTTATAAGATGAAATTAAAATCAATTTTTTTGTGTGTTATTTTTTTAGGACCTATTTCTTGCAAAAAAGAAGTAACTAGAAATGATAAAAAAGAAACGAATACTTCGCACATTACTGTTAAGTCATATTCTTATGAGGAGTTAAAACCTTTGTTGGAAAAAAAAGATGACAAAACATATGTGATTAATTTTTGGGCAACCTGGTGTGCGCCTTGTGTTAAAGAATTGCCAGCTTTCGAAAAGTTAAATGAGGAATACGCATCAAAAAATGTAGAAGTTTTATTGGTGAGTTTAGATTTTCCCAAACAAAAAGAGAAAAAGTTAATTCCTTTTATAGTCAGGAAAAACTTACACTCTAAAGTAGTAATGTTAGATGATATTAATGAGGATGTTTGGATTAAAGCAATAGACTCTAGTTGGTCTGGAGCAATACCAGCAACAATTATTTACAACAAAAATAGCCGAAATTTTTATGAAAAATATTTTGATTATGAAACTTTAGAAGCAGAATTACAAACTTTTTTAAAACAATAAATTATGAAAATTATAAAATCAATAGTAGTATTAATTGTTGTTGGATTCCTCGCAGCGTTCACTTTAAAAACAGTAGATACTCGTTATGAAATTGGCGATACCATCGAAGATTTTTCGCTACTGAATACTGATAATTCAATGGTTTCTTTAAGTGATTATAAAGACGTAAAAGGATTTATAATTATTTTTACATGCAATACGTGCCCATATTCTGTGGCAAACGAGGATCGAATAATTGACTTAGACAGAAAGTATAAAAAACGAGGTTTTCCTGTGATTGCAATAAATCCAAATGACCCTATTGCAGTGCCTAACGAAAGTTTTGAGAAGATGAAAGTTAGAGTTCAAGAAAAAGGGTTTACATTTCCTTATCTGCAAGATGAAGGTCAGAAAGTGTATCCTAAATTTGGAGCTACAAAGACACCAGAGGTTTATGTTGTAACCCAGAACGACCTAAAAGTACAGTATATTGGTGCTATTGATAATAGTTCTAGAAATCCAGAACACGTTACAGAAAAATACGTTGAGAATGCTGTAGCTGCTTTGTTATCAGGTAAAAAAATAGAAAAAACAGAAACGAGGGCAATTGGTTGTTCTATAAAGGTGCAGTAAAAAATACTTTTAGAACAAAAAAAACCAAACAAACGTTTGGTTTTTTTTGTTCTAAAACTTGAATCTGCGTTTTGTGAGATGCAGTGCTACTTTCGTACAATCTCTCCACAACCAACGCGTGGTCCTGCAGCACCAGAAGGTTGCGAGCTAAAATCATCAGGGCCCTCATGAATAATTATTGCGTGGCCAACCACATTTTTCTTTGCTTCTTTCCCCCCAACAGCCCATAAGTTAGTCGTTCTTTCTATGGTTCCTGTTCCGTCTGCGCCAACAACTAAATTGCCAATATCACCAATGTGAAATGGTGCTTCCATCCATTTTCCATGATTCTCGTTTGTTGGGTTCCAATGTCCACCTGCAGATTTTCCGTCAGGTGCAGAACAATCTCCAATAGCATGAATATGAATGGCGTGATTTCCTTGAGAAAGACCGGAAAGTGCAGCTTTCATAACTACGATTCCGTCTTTTTCTATAAAAGTTACAGTTCCCGAAACACTACTTCCACTTTTTGCTTCAATTTTTGCTACTGCTTTTTTTTCTGGGACTGTGCACGAAGCTAAAAGTAGCGATGAGAATACAAGGACTCCTAATTTTCTTAAGTTTTTCATACTTGTTTATTTTAAATTATTTATTCAAAGATAAAGGCTTTACAATATTTTCTATTGCTATTTTTTAAAATCTTTTTAAATTTAAAATGATTTTTGAATCAATCTATAAAAATAAGTTTTCAAGTTTTTTTTTTTTTACCTTTAAAACTTCATATAAGAATCTTAAATTCCTTGAGGATAAGAGATGTTCCAGGTAGTTTTAAAATTTAAAATTTTTAAATTTGCAGAATGGTAGAGGTTTCTTTAGCGTTAATATTAAAAAAACAATATGATTTGTCGTTTTGTTAAAATAATTTTTTCATTCTGCAGCCATAATATTAAATAAAAAAAATGAATTTAAATTTAACAAAGCCCATTGTATTTTTTGATTTAGAGACAACAGGTGTGCATATAGCAACAGATAGGATTGTAGAAATTGCGGTTCTAAAAGTTTTTCCTAATGGCAATAAAGAAAGTAAAACTTGGCTGGTAAACCCAGAAATGGACATTCCTCAAGTATCTATCGATGTTCACGGAATTACAAATGAAAAAGTAATGACAGAGCCAACGTTCAAAGAGTTGGCAAAAGAAGTAAGTGAAATGATAGCAGGTTGCGATTTGGCAGGCTTTAATTCTAATAGGTTTGACATTCCTCTATTGGCAGAAGAATTAATGCGCGCAGGAATCGATTTTGATATGAAAGATAGAAAAGCGATTGATGTACAGGTGATTTTTCATAAAAAAGAGCAGCGGACGCTTGGTGCTGGTTATCAATTTTATTGTGGTAAAGAACTTGAGGGAGCACATGGTGCAGCAGCAGATACCAATGCAACTTATGAAATATTGAAAGCGCAACTCGATAAATATTCAGATATTGAGAATTCAGTAGACGCTTTAAGTGAATTTTCTACACACGGAATAAGAGCTGATTTTGCAGGTTTTATTTTGATGAATGATGAAAAACAAGAAATTTTTTCTTTTGGAAAACATAAAGGAAGAACGGTAGAAGAGGTATTCAAAGAGAACCCTGGTTACCATAATTGGATTCAGAATGCAGACTTTCCGCTGTATACAAAAAAGGTTTTGAAAGAAATAAAACAGCGAATGTCTGCACCAAAAGAAACCATGTCAGATAAAGATAAATTAAGCGCTTTACAGCAGAAATTTAATTTACGATAAGCTTTAACACCTCTATAGGATCTTAATTGTTTTGATTAATTAATTAATTAAAAATCAGAAAATATGTTTACCCATTACAAAAATTTACCTGATAATTCCCGCGTTTGGATTTATCAAGCAGATAGAGAATTTACGGATAGAGAAATGGATTTTATTTCGTCAAAAGCAGAAGATTTTATCAACCAATGGACACGTCATGGTGATGATTTAAAAGGTTCATTTACTTTTAAATACAATCAGTTTTTAGTATTGGCCGTCGATGAAAGTTTCAACAATGTTTCTGGTTGTTCTATTGATAGTTCAGTTCGTTTTGTGCAAGCATTAGAAAAAGAATTTCAATTAGACTTGATGAACAAAATGAACATTACTTTTAAAGATAACGATACTATTAATTTAGCAAAGTTACCTGATTTTCAAAAATTTGTTAAGGAACAAATAGTAACTGCAGAGACTATTGTTTTTAATAATATGGTAAATACTAAAGAAGATTTTGAAAATAATTGGGAAGTTCCTGTAAGTAAAAGTTGGCACAAACGCTTTTTGGTATAATTAATAGGTAGCGGATACAGTACTAAGCCGATAAAAATTTATATTCAAGATTAAAATGACATCCAGAGAAATGCTAGAAAACATATGAAAAAGTGCTTATTGACACTCCTTTTGAGTAGTTTTATTTTTATTAGTGCAGCGCAACGGAAGGATCCTTTAAGAACGACTGATTTTGAAGTACAAGAAATTTGGGTGGACAGTATTGCGAATGGTATGTCTCTAGAGGAAAAGATTGGACAACTATTTATGGTGCAAGCCTATTCTAACGCAGACACAAAACATCAAGAATCCATTACCGAAATGATTCGAAAATATCATGTAGGTGGTTTAATTTTTATGCAAGGAACTCCAGAAAAACAGGCCTTTCTAACGAACAAGTATCAAGCTACAGCAAAAGTACCTTTGCTCATTGGTTTTGACGGAGAGTGGGGTTTAGACATGCGTTTAAAAAATACGTATCGTTTTCCATGGAACATGACTTTGGGAGCTATTAAAGATAATTCGTTGATCAAACAATTTGGAAAATACTTGGGGCAACATGCAAAAAGAATTGGAATTCATATCAACTTTGCGCCTGTAATTGATATCAATGTAGATCCTGAAAACCCGATTATTGGAAACCGTTCTTTTGGTGAAAATAAGGTAAATGTGACCGAAAAAGCAATTGCTTTTATAAAGGGGATGCAGGGTGAAGGTGTACTTGCAAATGGAAAACATTTTCCAGGTCACGGAGATACTTCGGCAGACTCTCATCACACATTACCTTTGTTAAATTTTGATAAGATGCGTCTTGATTCTATAGAATTGTATCCTTATAAAAAAACCTTTGATGCTGGTTTAACGAGTGTCATGACGGCACACTTAAACATACCAAGTCTGGAGCCAGATATAAATTTACCAACCTCATTGTCTAAAAGTGTAGTGACCAATTTATTACAAGAGCAATTGGGCTTTCAGGGTTTAATTATTACGGATGGATTGAATATGAAGGGTGCAGCTAATTATGCAAGTTCTGCGGAAATTAATTTAGCAGCGATAGTAGCAGGAAACGATTTGTTGCTAATTCCCCAAGAAATTCCTGCTTCAATTGGGTTGATAAAGGAAGCTTTGAGCTCGGGAAAATTGACGCAAAAAAGGATAGACCTTTCTGTTAGAAAAATCTTAAAGGCTAAATATTGGGCAGGTTTACATGCGTATGAACCTATTGTTTTAGAAAATATTGTGGAAGAGTTAAACAGGAAACAGGATGAGGTACTGCATAGAGAATTAGTGCAGAACTCCCTTACTTTGCTTAAAAATACTGCAGCTGTTTTTCCTATTAGAAATTTAGACAGTCAAAAAATTGCTTATGTTAAATTAGGGGATGCGGAAAACGATGCGCATGTAAATATGCTAAAGAATTATGCAGAAATAACAGTAGTTTCTGACACCAGTTTAAAAGGGATTATTGAGAAGTTAAAGCCCTTTGATTTGGTTGTTATTGGCTTTCATAAATCAAATATAAATCCTTGGAAATCCTACAAATTCACAAAGAAAGAGTTGCGATGGTTGCAGGTAATCTCAAAAAAAAATACCGTTATTTTAGAAGTCTTTACAAGCCCTTACAGCTTGTTGAAAATTAAAAATTTTAAGGATATTGAAGGGATCATAGTTTCTTATCAGAATAGCAAGTTAGCCCAAGAAATTTCAGCACAATTGTTGTTTGGTGCAATTGTAGCCAATGGTAAACTACCTGTCTCTATCCAAACAACTTTTAAAGAGGGATCTGGAATTGTAAGTACAGGTTTGAGTAGATTTGAATATACAATCCCTGAAGCGGTAGGCATGTCTTCTAATAAGTTAGCACTTTTAGATAAATTAGCAGATACTATTATTACTGAGAAAATGGCTCCAGGTTTTCAGATTTTAGTGGCACGAAATGGTAAGGTAGTCTTACAAAAAAGTTATGGTTACCACACACAAAATAAAATAAATAAGGTCAAAAACACGGATTTATACGACGTAGCCTCTCTCACAAAAATCTTAGCAACATTGCCGCTGTTGATGAAAGCAGAGGAAGAGCAAAGGATTTCACTAACAGATCAGGTGGTAGATATATTTCCTCGTTTTAGAAATACGAATAAGGCAGCAATTACGGTGAAAGAAATGTTGTCTCATACGGCTAAATTAAAGGCATGGATTCCTTTTTATAAAGCGACACAAGACAGCCTTACAGGTGAAAATTTATCTAGTTATTACCGAACTATAAAGTCTAAGGAATATAGAACTAAAGTTGCTGAAAATTTATTTTTGAAATCTAATTATAAAGACAGTATTTACAAATACATTAAGTTTGCAGACCAGCGTGAAGAAGAAGGTTATAAATATAGTGATTTAGGATATTACCTTTTGAAAGAAGCGCTTGAGGACAGTTATAAAAAACCTTTGAATACTTTAGTAGATGTTTATTTTTATAAGCCTTTAGGTGCCAATAGGACCGGTTATTTACCATTGGAACGATTTTCTAAAAAGGACATTGTACCTACAGAAAAAGACAACTATTATCGAAATCAATTATTGCATGGAAATGTGCACGATATGGGTGCGGCTATGCTGGGAGGTGTTGGTGGACATGCGGGTGTATTTGCCAATGCAAATGATGTGGGTAAAATTATGCAATTGTATTTACAGAAAGGTTTTTATGGCGGAAAACGGTATTTAAAGTCCGAGACTATAAATAAATTCAATCAAAGGTATTTTTCTAATGAAAAGGTAAGAAGGGGTTTAGGCTTTGACAAACCTCAGCTAGACCCTGATGTAAAAGCTACTTGTGGCTGTGTTTCTGAAGAAAGTTTTGGGCATTCTGGTTTTACAGGTACTTATACTTGGGCAGATCCAGTAAGTGGATTGGTCTATGTATTTCTCTCGAACAGGGTGCATCCAAACATGGAAAATCGGGGTTTGATTGAACGAAATATGCGTACAAAAATTCAACAAGTGATTCAGGATGCTATCTTAGATTAGTGGTTCTTTAAGTAGTTTAAAAAGCACGCTAGAAAAGGGTTTTTTATTAAACTCAATTCTGGTTACTTTCAAAAATATGTTATATTTTTTCAGACCAACGCGGTATCTTCTTTTGCGTTTGTAGGAGCTAATTTCACGTATATTATAATCAACAAAGCTGAAGTTGTGAGGTAAAATAATCCAAGAGCACTTCCAAAGTAGCGGCTTATTATAGTGGCCTGAATGCTATAAAATAAAACACATAAAAACAAGTTGAGGCTAAACCTGAAGGTATCTATAAATTCAACTTCATTGATGTTTTTTGATATTTTTTTCCAGATGATATAGGGAAGAATACTATTTAATTTAATAAGGTAAAGTAGTGGTTTTAAATAGTTCTTTTTTGGAGGTTTCTTCGAGGGAAACTTGCGCGCTTCAATCATTTCATTCGTTTTCGTTACTTCTGTAAAATCAATTTGAGCATTGTTTAGTTGCTGTAAAATTCTTTCGTACTCTAGATTATCAGGGATATGTACGCTTAAAACCTTTAATTGTTCCTGCACTTTCTCTTTTAAGATACGAGTAGACTTGGGTATTGGATGTGATTCGTACAAGGACCTAGTGGTAATTGGTTTTCCGTAATTTATACTCACTTTTGCAGGATAATGAGAAGTATGTTGGTAGGTAATTCCCACTGGTATCACTGTAATTTCTAAATCTTTATATTTTTCTAGTGCCCCAAAAACAATTCTGATAAATCCTTTGCTTAAGGGTCTAACGGTTCTTTTCTTATTATGACTTCCTTCAGGAAAAATCATTAGCGTTTCTTTCTTTTTTAAAATAGCATGACACTTCTCAAAAATTTCTTGATTATTGGATAGTTGTTGTACACCATCTCTAACCCGGTAAATGGGCATTAAGTATAAAGAGACTAATATTTTTTTTATAAATGGGTGTTTAAAAGAGGCAGCTCTTACTAAAAAGTGATTTTGTCTTTTATTCGTTGTGGTAACATACAGAGGATCTAACAGGCCATTTGGATGGTTTACAGCAAATAAAACGGCCCCTTTTTTTGGAATATTTTTCTTTCCTAAAACATTTATTTTTTTGCTGTAAAAAAATAAGCCACACTTGATTGTACTCCAAATAAATGTAAACCAAATTTTCTGAATCATGAATTAATTTTATTTTATTAAAATTTTAGTATTGCGTTTTCTCCCCCAATAACTTGCTAAGACAATTCCAGAAAAAACATCCCAAATTCCCCAAAAAGCAGCAAGTAATGCGACACCCCCTAAGCCGTCAAAAAAACTAAATATTAATAATAAGCCTAAACCACCATTTTGAATTCCAGTCTCCATGGCAATTGTTTTGGTGTCTTGATAATTTAGTCCGAAGCTTTTAGCTGTATAAAATCCGAGAATAAAAGCGAGAATATTATGGAAAATCACCAAGAAAATAACGTGGTGGATATGATTGGTAAATACTTGTAGGTTTTGAGAGAATGCAATACCAATTAGTACAATAAAGACTAACATCGATAACGGTTTTAGTATTTTCTCTAGTTTATGGGCAATTACTGAATGGTAGGTGTTGAGATACATACCTAGTAATAGGGGAATCCCTAAGATTAAGGAAACAAGTTTTAACAAGGATAGCCAGTTTAGTGACACCGTTTTTAAAATTGCATTTGTAGGTGGATAGAAGCTTCCCCAAAATTGTAAATTAAAGGGCGTCATGAAAACGCATATCGCCGTTGCAAAAGCTGTTAAACTTACCGATAAAGCAGCATTTCCTCCAGCCATTTTGCTAAAAAAATTAGAAACATTTCCGCCTGGGCATGCAGCTATTATTAGCATTCCCAGAGCAAAACTGGGATGCGGTTCTATAATTAATATGGCAATAAAGGTGGCTGCAGGTAAGAGTATAAATTGGGATAAAACACCAACAAAAAGAATTTTTGGTTTTTTAAACAGTCGCTTAAAATCGTTGATGGAAATGCCCAAGGAAACGCCAAACATAATAACGCCAATTGCAATATTTAAAATCCATAAACCGTTGGTATCAAAATTTATTTTGAGATCATCAATACGTATTGTAGGACTAGTTTGTAAAAGCATATTCAATAATATTTGCGCCCATTTTTAATGCTTTCTCACGAACTTCTTTTGGATTATTATGAATTATTTGATCTTCCCAACCATCACTTAAATCTGTTTCATAGTCATAAAAAACAACGAGTCTGCCTTCGTAGAAGAGCCCAAAACCTTGGGCCTCTTTAGTGTCATGCTCATGAATTTTAGGCATTCCATTAGGGAATTTAAAAGTTTGATTGTAAATAGGATGGGTGCTTGGTATTTCTTTTAAATTTAATTCTGGGAAGACTTTTTTAAGTTCCCTTCTGATGTATGTGTTTAATCCATAATTATCAGAGATGTGTAAAAATCCGCCAGAAATTAAATAGTTCTTTAAGTTTATGGCTGCTTCGTCAGAGAATAAAACATTCCCATGTCCAGTCATAAATAATAAAGGAAAGTTGAAGATAGTACTACTATTTATGGCAACATTTTGTGGGTTTTTAGAAATATTAGTTTGAATATTTGTGTTTGCAAAGGCAACTAAATTTGTTATGGCCGTGGGGTTTGCATACCAATCTCCTCCACCGTTATATTTTAAAACAGCAACATCTTGTGCATTAGTCAGGCAGAATGAAAAAACATAAAAGAGAAATATAAGTGGTTTCATAATTATAGAATCATTGCAATATAATGAATTACTGATGGATATAGGAAACAATATTTACAGCAACTAAACCGGCTGTTTCTGTTCTCAGCCTACTTTCACCTAGTGATATAGGTTTGAATTTTTTTTCCAAGGCTTTTGCAATTTCATCCAAAGAAAAATCGCCTTCTGGTCCGATTAGAATGGTAATTTTTTCTGAAGTTTTTAGAATGGTTTTTAATAAGCTCTTCTCCTGTTTTTCGCAATGTGCAATGCACAGTGTTCCTTCAAAATCTTCTTTAATAAATGCACTGAATTTTTTGGAAGGATTTATTTTTGGCAATGAGAATTTTAAGGATTGTTTCATCGCGGACTGTATGATTTTTTCAAATCGTTCTATTTTTACAATTCTACGTTCAGAATTGGAGCAAATAATTGGTGTGATTTCATCGATGCCAATTTCTGTAGCCTTTTCTAAAAACCATTCAATTCTATCATTGTTTTTAGTGGGTGCAATGGCGATGTGCAGATAATAGTTCCATGGTTTTGGCTTTTCTTCTACTTTAATAATTATAGCAGTACATTTTTTATCATTTGCAAAACTAATTTCAACATCAAATAAATAACCTTTTCCGTTTGTTATTTTAAGAATATCACCCGTTGTTTTTCTTAACACGCGTACAATATGTTTACTCTCAATTTTATCAAAAGTGATATGTTTGGTATTGAGAGCAATTTCTGAATTATAAAATAGTTGCATTCGTAACAGTGTTTTAATGTTTTTTTATTGCTGTTTATCCTTTTTAAAAGCGTTGGTTTCCTGTTAAATATTTTTACGATAGGTTCTTCTTTTTTTATGAGTTGTCGGATCAAATTTCTCCCATAATTTTTTAATGGCCTCATTGTCTTCTAATTCAGGCGTCCTAACACAGCTCTCGATCCCTAAAGGAGCAAATGTTTTTGTGTATTGATCAAATATAATGGCGTGCACTCCCTTATTCTGATAGGATGGGGCAACCCCAATTAAATAAAAAATAACCTCTTTAGAATGCTTTTTAGCCCTTAGTAAATGGAACAATCCGAAGGGAAACAACTTTCCTTTCGCTTTCTGTAAAGCTTTCGAAAACGATGGCATTACGATTGCAAAGGCAACCAGTTTTTGCTCTTTATCTAAGACAAACTTTATATATTCAGGATTGATAAATGATATGTATTTTTTTTTAAAAAAAGTAATTTGTGCTTTAGAAATAGGAACGAAAGAAGATAGTTTTGAATATGATTTTTCAAACACCTCAAACATCTCGTCCACATAAGGTAGCAGGTCTTTTGTTTTGGTGAAATCTAAAGCAGTAAGTTCAAAGCGTTTTTTTATAATTTTACTTACACGATCAAAGTAAACTGCATCAACATTTTTAAACTTAAATTTGTTTTCTAAATATTCTTTTTCCTTTACAAAGCCCAGTTGCTCTAAATGTTTTTGGTAATACGGGTGATTGTACCAAGTAATCATCGTTCCGATATGATCAAATCCATCGATAAGAACACCAGTCTTATCTAAATTATTAAACCCAACAGGACCTTCTATGTAATTTAGCTTATTTTTTATACCTATTTCTTTTACCTTCGCGATTAGGGCTCTTGAAACTTCGATATCATCAACAATGTCAAACCAGCCAAAACGGACTTTTTTAACCTGTTGTTTTTCAACCTCAAACCAATTTATAATTGCTCCAATTCTGCCTACAATTTTCCCAGCTTTAATCGCCACAAAAAACTGCGCGTCTGCAGTATCGAAAACGGGATTTTTCTTAGGGTTAAAGCTATCAATTTCGTCTTGAATAATAGGAGGCACCCAATATTTATGGTTTTTATATAGCGAAAAAGGAAAGGTAACAAATTGCTTCATCTCCTTTTTTGTTGCCATTTTTTTTAGTGTAATCATCTTAAAAAATCAATTCTAATTATTACTCTTCTGTCTTTCTTTTTTCTTTTCCTCTTTTTTCATTTCTTTCTCTAACTCTTTGATCTCTCTTTCTAGTTTTTCAACTTCAGTTTCCTTTTTTTTCTTTCCAAAAATGCCTAAAAGGTTATTTTTTTTATTCTTGTATTTTTTCTTCTCTTTGGTCTTTAAACCTTTGTTTTTGCTTTTAAAAATACGGAGAAACCTTTTGGAAAAACCTAATTTATTTTTAAGTTCCACACCATTAGTATCCACGTCTTTATAGGTGTCTTGATGTCGGTCAATCCGATAGGAAAATCCGAAGCTTGCATAAAAACCTTTGGCTTTTCCTTCAAAAAGAAACCTTCCGGAAGTATTAATTTGTAGATTTCTGTGATACAGATACGCCAAACCTAGGCCTAAGTTTATGTTATTTTGGTTTTTTTCAAAAACAGTTATATTTTCAAAAAAAATAGAATATTGATTATAGAAGCTTTGTGTTGCCGTCACGATGTGTGAAAACTCTGAGAAATCGGAACCTATATTATTGAAATAAAAGTTATTGATAATGTTGAAGTTTTGAGTCAAGTTATGTTGCAAAAGAACACCTATTTTTGGGGTAATACTGGTTGCTCCACTAATTTTGTTTGAAAAATCAGCATTCATACCTAAAGAAACACCAACACTTGGAAGTAGGCGTTTTTTGTCAAATGCACCTCTTTTTCTCCAACTTCTAATTTCTTTAGTTTTGTCTGTGTATTTTTGTTGGTATACTAAATACTTAGCACCGACGGTCATACTACCAAAGCCTGTATTGTAAATTTTTTCCAAAGCTACCCGATCTTGTTGATAATTTAAATGTGCATTTAGTTCTAATTTCTCTAATAAAAAACTAGTTCTAAACTGCAAGTCTGCCCCGCCATATTGTGCGCTTGGAAAATCTGGTTTTAAGCTGATACTTCTTAAAAAAAAGTTATTTTCAAATTGATAAATCCCGGTCCCTACGCTATATGGGCTTTCAGAAAATCCGGGTTGGTTTGAATTTATAATTTCTGTATATTGTGCTAAAAATGAGGAAATACCTCCCCAAAAAAATAGTGTAAAAATTAATATTTTTTTTAAACTTTTACTTTTCGAAAAGGGTGGGTACTTTAATTTTAACATGCAAGACAAACTTAGGATAAAAAAGCTATTTTATTTCTTTAAATAGTACTTTTTTAGGTTTAAGAAAATTTTATAGCTCCATAACGCTAAAATTGTACTCAAATTGTTATTTTTGAAAGATCATTTTAAACAAAGCTATGTTCCTTGGATTATTAAAAACCATTTCTTATTTATTACTTTTTTACTACGGATTTAAGTTTCTAGCAAGACTGTTTGCGCCATTCTTAATAAAAAAAGCAACAGAAACTATTAAGAAAAAAGCTGCACAACAGTTTGGAGGCCAAGAAAGTCAGCAACAAGAGGCTGCTGTTAGGGAAGGCGAAACAATAATAGATAAGAAGCCAGGAGGTACTCAAGAAAGTAAAAAATCTGTTGGTGATTATGTTGATTTTGAAGAGATTGATTAAATTTTAACACTAGAAAGCACAATTATAAATTCTATTACAGCGTGAAACTTACAAAAATATTTCCTTATTTAATTGCTGTCCTTCTTTTTGTCTTGGCTTCTGTTATTTATTTTCATCCAATTTTAAATGGTAAAAAGTTACAGCAGTCAGACATTACTCAGTTTCGAGGAATGGCAAAGGAGATCAAGGATTATAGGGCGCAAAATAATGCAGAGCCTTATTGGACAGGTGCTTCTTTTAGCGGGATGCCAGCATACTCGATAAGTGCATATTACCCGAATGACTTTGTGAGAAACTTAGACAAGCTGTTGCGCTTTTTACCAAGACCTGCAGACTACACCTTTTTATATTTTTTAAGTTTTTTTGTGCTCATGATGGCTTTGAAAGTAGAGTGGAGATTGGCAATCTTAGGTGCTTTAGCCTTTGGTTTCTCTACCTACTTAATTATTATTTTTGGAGCTGGACACAATGCAAAAGCACATGCAATAGCATACATGCCTCTTGTTTTGGCTGGAGTTTTATTAGTTTTTCAGCGAAAATTCTTGATTGGTTTTATAGTTACTGGCATCGCCATGGCTTTGGAGGTGTATGCGAACCACATTCAAATGACCTATTACCTTGGATTTTGTTTATTAATTCTAGGAATTGTAGAATTCATAAATTCGATTAAAGAAAAACAGGGAGCGCTGTTTATAAAGCAAGCAGCGGTAATTATTTGCGCAGTAGTTTTGGGAATTGGTGCCAATGCACCTCGTTTGTTAGCCATGAAAGAATACTCAGAACATAGTACTCGTGGAAAATCTGAACTGACCATTAATCTAAACGGTTCTGAAAAGGAACTAACAGCAGGATTAGATTATAAATACATTACACAATATAGTTATGCCAAATTAGAAACTTTTAATTTGTTTATTCCACGTTTTATGGGGGGTGGAACGATAGAAGAATTAGGAGTAGATTCTAACTTTTATCAGTTTATAGCCGAGCGCGCAGGAAAAAAAGCAGCTTTAGATTATTCGAAACAAGTATTAACTTATTGGGGAGACCAACCAATAGTAGAAGCGCCAGCATATATTGGTGCCGTTATTTTCTTTTTCTTTTTTTTAGGTCTATTTTTAGTAAAAGGAAGGTTAAAACAGTGGTTGGTTGCGGCTACTATTTTTTCAATAATTTTGAGTTGGGGAAGAAATTTTGAGGGCATCACTAACTTCTTTATCGATTATGTGCCTTTGTATAATAAATTCAGAGCGGTATCGTCCATACAAGTAATTGCAGAATTATGTGTGCCAATTTTAGCCGTTTTAGGCTTGAAGGAATTTTTTTCTAAGGGACCTACCAAATTAGAAAAGCAGGAATCTCTAAAGAAAGCAATGTTGTTTTTTGGAGGGTTAATCGTTGTTGGTTTTATACTTGCACATGCATTTGGTACATTTGAAGGATTAAGAGATGTGCAACAGTACAGCGAAATTCCGGGCTTCTTAGAAGCGGTAATTGCAGATAGAAAAGGCATGCTGTTTTCAGATACCTTACGTTCTCTGCTACTAGTATTCATTTCTGGAGTAATTCTATGGCTATTTCTGAAAAATAAACTGAAATCATTTTTAGCTATTGTAATACTAACGGTACTTATTTTATTTGATTTGATTGCTGTGGATAAAAGATATGTAAATGCGGATGATTTTAAATTGTCACGGAAAATTGAAGAACCCTTCAAGGCTTCTGCAGCAGACAAGGTAATTTTACAAGATAAAACTCATTTTAGAGTTGTAAACTATACCGTGGACCCAATGAATGATGGCAGTACTTCTTATTTTCATCATTCCATTGGAGGGTACCATGCTGCTAAGTTAGGACGCTATCAAGAGCTATTTGATTTTCAGATAGCGAAAAATAACATGCAAGTTTTAAACATGTTAAATACCAAGTATTTTATTGGAGCAGACAGTGAAGGGAACCCTGAAGCGCAGCAAAATAGAGCTGCAAACGGGAATGTTTGGTTTGTAGAAAAGATTAAAGTAGTAGCTTCCGCGAATGAAGAAATATACGCTTTAGACTCTTTAAATACGAAGAAAGCAGTGGTAATAAATCAAAAAGAATTGAATACGTCTAGTAGTGCAAGTGCTGTAAGTTTATTAATCGAGCAAGATACTACTGCGCATATTCGTATGACAGATTATAAAGTAACCTCGTTGACCTATGTTTCTAGTGCAGTAACAAAACAGTTTGCTGTATTTTCTGAAATATTTTATAAAGAAGGTTGGAATGCGTATTTAGACGGCGTATTAGTGCCGCATTATCGTGTGAATTACGTGCTTAGAGGAATGGAAGTTCCTTCAGGAACCCATACGATTGATTTTAAATTTGAGCCCAAAGTAATTGAACAGGGAAGTATTTTTTCTCTTGCTTCGTATGCACTGCTATTATTTATTTCAATAGCTTGTTTTTTTTATGATAAAAAGAAGAAGAGAGTATAATAAATGAGTTAAAAAAAACAGAACATCTTTTTTATCAGGTGCTGTGTTCTTCTGGAATTATTTTTTTAGGAATAGAAACAAAAAGGGAGTTATACAGCTACGAGAAATAGGGTCAAGAGCTATATTAAAATAACTTAGAGGAGAGATTAAACAGGTTTTGGACACAAAAAATAAGATATGAGAATAGGAATGATTTTAGATGCTGTGTTTCCGCCAGATCCTCGTGTGGAAAATGAAGCAGTTTCTTTAGTCAAAGCAGGTCATGAAGTGTTCCTTTTTTGTTTGCATTACGGTCAACAAAAGCAATCAGAAGTGATCAATGGAATTGAAGTTAAGAGATATCTTTCAAATACCTTAGAATATAAAGTATCGGCATTAGCATATACAATTCCGTTGTATACTTTCTTGATGAAGCGTAAGATTCGTCAATTTATAAAAGAAAATGAAGTGGAGGTCTTGCATATACATGACATAAGGATTGCGGGTGCAGTTTTTGGTGTAAATAAAAAATATAAGTTGCCAACCGTTTTAGACTTGCATGAAAATAGACCTGAAATCATGCGGTTTTATCCCCATTTATTGAGGTTTCCTGGTAAATATGTGATCTCTTCTAAAAAGTGGAAAAATAAAGAGGAAGAATTTATAAGGAAAGCGACTACAGTTATCGTTGTCACTTCAGAAGCAAAGGATGAAATAAAAAAAAGGCTGCCTATTGATACTGATAAGATTGTTGAAGTTCCTAACACGGTGCGGCAAAGCTTCTATAAAAGTCCACGTGTGTATCCAGAAATTTTAAAGCAATATTCCAATAGTTTTGTAGTACTTTATATTGGAGATACTGGACTTCGAAGAGGGCTAAAGACAGCGATTAAATCAGTCCATTTAATAAAAAACAAAATTGAGAACATTAAGTTGGTTATTGTAGGAAAAAACACAACAGATATAATTTTAAAAAACTTAGTAAAAAATTTACAGGTGGAGGCGCATGTAGATTTTCTGGGGTGGAAAGACCAAAGCTTATTCCAATCTTATATTTTATCGAGTGCAATTTGTATTTCGCCATTGCATAGAAACGTGCACCATGACACCACATATGCGAATAAAATATTTCAGTATATGAGTTTAGGAAGGCCTGTTTTGGGGAGCAATGCAAGCGCTCAAGAAAAGATAATTAAAAAAGCAAATGCGGGTTTAATTCATCAAGATAGAGATGTTAAAGATTTTTCTAACAAGGTTTTAGAACTCTATAATAATAAAGATTTAAGAGAAGAATTTGGAAAAAACGGAAGCGAGTTTATAGAAAATGAATTTTCATGGGAAAACACCTCAAAAAAGTTATTACATGTATACGCTAATCTAAAAAATTGAAAGTATTACTCATTACATATTATTGGCCACCAGCAGGTGGTTCTGGCGTACAGCGTTGGTTGAAGTTTGTAAAGTATTTACAAAATTTCGGCATTGTGCCTGTTGTTTATACCGTTGATAACGGGAATTATTTAAAGGAAGATGAATCTCTTCTAAAGGAGGTTCCTCAAA
>TARA_B110000483_G_scaffold114228_1_pt1 | contig 25540 bp, 16 predicted proteins | sample TARA_B110000483 | Tara Oceans TARA_B110000483 (sample SAMEA4398176) | marine metagenome | biome: Polar Biome; feature: [SRF] surface water layer (ENVO:00010504); material: water (ENVO:00002006), including particulate matter (ENVO:01000060) such as... | depth 5 m
GTAGTCTGTTGGTATATTGAGTGACTTCTTTAAACTTCCGCAGAAAGCTCGGTTGTCTTTTGATCTGAGATTTTCTCTTATTCTCTTTTTGTTGATAGGGTGCTCGGTTCGGCATACGTTGGCCTCAACCTCACCCGACCGCCCGAATATTCTGCTCAGCACGGTTGATGACATGAATTTTGATACCCCTGGGATCTTCGGTTGGGCTGAATCATTTTGGCGGCGGCGATGCGAATTGGATCAAGGAGCGAGTGGCCTTGTTGCAGCATAAATCTATTCCACCTGAAATATGAATCACCTGAATCGGAACGCCATGCTTTGGTGATAGAAGATTCCGCAGATAATAAATTTAACAATAATGAACAATTCAAACAAAGATAAGCTTAGAACTATTGAGAAAGTTGGGTATGGATCAGGCGATTTTGCATGTTCAATGTATTGGACCATTTTTGCTCAGTTCTTGCTGTTCTACTATACTGATGTCATCGGTCTAGCAGTCACGTCAGTATCCACAATACTGCTGATTACAAGACTGTGGGATACGGTTAACGATCCACTAATGGGACTGGTTGCAGACAGAACTCGAAGTCGATTTGGGCGATACCGTCCGTGGTTGATCTGGATGATATTGCCCATGCTAATATCTGGGGTTCTCGTTTTCACTGTTCCGGACATATCAACCAATATGCAATTATGGTATGTATTTTTGACCTATACCGCAGTTGGCATGGTTTATACGGCTATCAATTTACCATACGCAGCTCTGATGGGAGTTATGACGAGTGTAGAATCAGAACGAACTAGTTTGGCTACTTTTCGTTATATCGGATCATTTCTGGGGAATTTGGTGCCCCAGCTCACGCTTTTATACTTGGTGAGCATTATTGGTCAGGGAAATGACCAGATTGGTTATGTTGGGTCAATTATAATTTATGGTTTGTTGGCCGGTGTATTATTTTGGTTTACATTTAAGTTAACTAAAGAGCGAGTTCAACCGTTAGAATCGACTGAAAAAATTTCCGCCAAGAAGGATCTGAAATCATTGTTGGGCAATAAGCCTTGGGCCATTATCGCTGTGGCTGGCGCGCTTGCCCTAGTTTCGTTATCGATTAAGAATTCGGTGACAATATATTATTTTAAGTACTACATAGATGATCAAGATTTGGTTTCAGGATTTCTCGCGTTGGGGACAATATCGGCAATGATTGGTATATGTTTTACGAAAAAGATAATTAATCTTTCGGGAGGAAAACGGAATGGTTATTTAGTGGTGAATCTGATGTCGGTTATAGGCTGTATATTGTTTTACTTGGTTGGTCCCGAAAATTTGATATTACTGTATTTATTGCAGGCTTTTTATATGTTTTTCATGGGCCCAATGATGCCATTGATGTTTTCCCTATATGCGGATACGGCAGATTATGGGGAACTGAAATTTGGTCGAAGAACGACAGGTTTAATTTTTGCCTCTGGAACCAGTGCGATTAAGATGGGCATGACGGTAGGAGCTGCGCTTAGTGGGTGGATTCTAGGATACGTAGGCTATCAAGCGAATGTTGTCCAAAGTGAGGAAACACTTTATAGTATAAAGCTATTGATGAGTTGGATTCCTGCTCTGTTTTCTTTGTTTGGTTTGATTGTTCTTTATTTTTACCCTTTGAACAAAAAGGCAGAAGAAAACATGTACCAAGAACTTGAACTGAGACGACAAAATGGTGTGGCTTCAGTTGCCCAATCTATAGAGAGAGAGGCTGATTAGGATAATGGCTCAACGGTATCTTATCAATGCGTTGGCCGGTTAGGCATGATTATTTTGGGATTTCAGTTCATGGATTGTTGTTTGAGTTCGGTTTGCAGATAAATGTATCCTTATTAGTCAGGTTGATTGGTGGCGGATGTCTTTTAGTAGTTATTTTCAGCCAATGAACTTGCCCTCTTCATTCCTTTTGGGTGTAGATTGTTAACAATATGCTAACTCGCGCTCAGATCACCATTCAGGATGGGATTGTCCTCCTGACCTTGATTCCACCTAAGGGTAAGCCTCCGTCATTGGATCCTGCTTTATTGGATCAAATGGAATGCTGGTTTGATGCATTGGCCGCTGCCCCGGATGAGGTGGAGTTAAACGGTGTCGGAATAGATGGATCTATGACGCTCAGAATACACCCACGAGCACTGGTGATATGCAGTGCCGTAGAGAGGTGGTTTTGTGCAGGTGCCAACATCATGCTGCTTGAGACCATGACTGAAGAATCGATTGGTTCGTGGGTCCGACGGGGAAGTGCGGTTTTTCAGAAACTCGCCGAACTACCAATTCCGACGATAGCGAAGGTGGATGGATACACACTTGGCGGTGGTTTGGAGTTGGCAATGGCTTGCGATTTTATTGTAGCTGGCGAATCGGCGGTGCTTGGTCAGACTGAAGCGAAGTTGGGGTTTATTCCGGGGTGGGGTGCAACCAGTCGACTGCCGGCCCGCGTTGGTGGGCCGAAAGCCAAGCAACTATTTTTCACCGGAGCGATGATTGATGCAGCATCGGCCGCAGCGATAGGATTGGTGGATCAGGTCGCACCGAGCGCAAAGTTGGACGACACCATCGCGGAGATGATCGATGGGATAGTGGCGAACAGCTCGGTAGCAATTGCGGCCTTCAAACGAATTCTGTCCTCCACTCCTGGAAATTGGCGCGAGGTGATGGAAGCCGAGGCCCGCGAGTCCGTAGCCTGTGTGGCTGCATCTGATACGAGAATGCGTCTATTTGAATTTCTGAACCGGCGTAATACCACCAAATCCTGATTATGAGTCCACCTGATTTTAGTGCCCTGCAAGGGTTGCGCATTCTTGACTTCACGCATGTCTACCAAGGTCCGGTTGGCACCCAACTGTTGGCCGATCATGGTGCTGATGTCATCAAGGTCGAGCGTCCGGGCTCCGGTGATTGGAGTCGTGCCTGGGGGCCGTTTGTGCATGATTTGTCATTACCGTTTGCGAATCTGAACCGAAACAAGCGTTCGATCGCCATCAACCTGAAGTCCGAGCAGGGTCGCGCTATCGTGAGGCAATTGGCGACCCAGGCAGACGTGGTGGTGCATAATTTTCGGAAAGGTGTCATGGAAAAGCTAGGCTTTGGCTACGAGCAATTGTCCGGAGATAATCCGGGACTTGTCTATGCGTGGTCGAGCGGCTGGGGTGACAGCGGACCCTACGCTGATCGCAATCGCCCGGGGCATGACATGATGGCCCGGGCTGAGGGCGGCTGGTTCATTCACGGCACACCCGGGAAGCCTCCGATTCCGGGAGGTATTAGTATCGACTATGCTGCTGGCATGAACCTCATGATCGCCATTTTGTCAGCGCTTTATCACCGCGAGAAGACGGGGAAGGGGCAGTTTGTTTCCACTGATCTGCTAAGCGTCGCTTTCCACGCCCACGCTTGGGAAGGTGCCGTCGAGTTGAACGCTGATAAGGTCGACCGCCCGGCAGCGGTAGGTGGAACGGAAGCCGCCATCGATAAGGCATTCGCGACGGCTGATGGCTTTATTGAGATCTCTCCCGTCTTTTCGGACAATGCGCTACGTGATATCTCAAGCGCGATGGGACTGGGTGATATCTCGGCCGACAAACGATTCGTAACGGAGGATCTGCAAATTGAAAATCGGGTCGCTCTCAATAAGATTTTGGCCGACAAATTCGTCGAGAATTCGACCCAAACATGGATGGTTGAACTAGAGTCAGCCGGTGTGCTTTGTGCGCGGGTGCAGTCTTTCCGTGATGCGATCGACGATCCGCAGGTGCGAGCCAATAACATGGTTGTCGAGATGGAACATCCAGTCGCGGGGAAGCTTAAATTGCTTGGTACTCCAATCCGTATGCACGGTACGCCAGGTACGCTGCGCACGCCACCGCCTAATTTGGGAGAGCACAACCATTCGGTATTGGTCGAACTCGGCTATTCCGAAGCACAGATTGCTGAATTCGAAGCGCAGGGTGTGCTCGGCCAACAGTAGGATTCGGCTTAGACGACCATCTTCTCACGATTTAAGCAAATGATGACAACTGCACTTCCAAGGGTATGGAATCCAACTCACTGATCAACCTGACCCTCGCCGTCCTGACGGTGGGAGCTTGGGGTTTGTGGCTGTTGCCGGCCCAGAATCTGTCATTGCCCAATGCACAGGCACACACTTGGCACGTCGCGATCGCGAATTTGGTCATCACGGTGGGAGTATTCGCTTTCTCTGATGCAGGTTGGTTGGGTTGGCGATTAGGCTGGGCTCCTCTGGTCGGGGGGTTGATCTGGTCGGCGGCTGGATGGTTCGCATATCGTGCGACCCAACAAATGGGATTGGTGCGGGCGTTCGGGATGTGGGCGCCGATCAATGTTTTGGTCGGTATTCTTTGGGGGGTTCTTCTGTTTGGCGAGATGCGGGCGTTAAAACCATGGGGTCTTGGTGGAGCTGGCATCGGGGCGGTTTTGGTGATGGCGGGTATCTCACTGGTGGCTCGCGCCAAACCAGAGGAGATGGCTTCACGAACGACTTTGTCAGGCCGCGGCTGGATCAGTGCTTTGTGGGCGGGTGTGTTGTGGGGGTCCTATTTTGTCCCGACCTCATTTATCTCTCGAACTCACGAGGGAGTTGATGATGTGGCGGCAACGTTACCCATGGCGATTGGTATCATGATCGGCAGCACTATATTGGTGTTAAAAGGAGGTCGAAGGCCTTGGGTAAGTTCGTGGCCGGCGACGGGGCGGTTGCTGTTTTCGGGGGCACTCTGGTCGCTGGGTAATTGGAGTATGTTGTTGTTAGTTGCCTCTATCGGGGTGGCCCGCGGGTTTACCATCGCTCAGTTGTGTGTGGTGGTGAACGCGCTGGCAGGAATTTTGATTCTACGCGAACCGGAGCCAGGTAGCCGGGCGGCACGGCATGCGATTTTCGGCATTCTGCTTGCTTTGGTTGGAGCTATCGTCCTCGGTGCCGTAAAGGAATCACCGTGAGCGAGATTACCTACCGATCAATACGCGAAAATGTCACCGATTTGCTTCGTCAGGAAATCTTTTCCGGTAAATTGGAAGAAGGATCTCCGGTGCGGGAGATCCCCTTGGCGAAGCGATTCAAGGTTAGCCGTGGTCCTATCCGTGATGCCATTCTGCAACTCACCCAGCAAGGCCTGCTTCGAGCCGAAGCCAATCGTGGTGCTCGGGTAGGGAAAGTTTGGGGAAAGGAAATACGTCCCCTCATGGTCAGTATGCGACTCGAACTGGAGAGCTTTGCACTTCATAAGATTCTGGAGTCCGAGGATCGGAACCTCGATAGTCTGCGGAAGAATTTACGGCAATTCGAGATCGCATGCTCGGATGGAGATCTTGGCACGGTAATAAAGCTCGATCTCGAATTTCACCGCCTAATTCTACGTGAAAGCGGGGTGGAGGGACTAGAGGCAGTATGGTTACCGATGATGGGTGGTATGCGTATGCCCTATTCGCGCCATCGCCGGTTGCTCGAAGTACATGAAGAGCACAATATGGTGTTTGCTGCGATTGAGGCCGGCGATAGGCACCTCGCCATCGCGGCACTGAAGCGCAATCTGCATTTATCCGCGTAATTGAGTTCTCCCTAAAAACACCGGATCAAATTTCCACCTGATTTTAAGCGCCCAGCCATACGTTCTTTTCTTCATAGTAGGGTCGAATGGCGTATTCACCGAATTCGCGACCTTGGCCGGTGTCCTTGGGACCGCCCCATGGCATGTGGATGTTGAATTGGAAACAGCAGTTCGCCCAGACGGTGCCGGACTCGAGTCGACGCACGACGCGAAAGATGCGAGCACGGTCGCCGCTGTAAACTGTAGCTGCTAGGCCATAGCGGGTTTCGTTGGCGATTTGAATAGCTTCGTCTTCGGTCTCGAAGCCAATCAAAGCCAATACTGGGCCGAAGATCTCTTCCTGACAAACTGCCGAAGAGGTATCGTTAAACGCGAATATAGTGGGGGGGTAGTAGAATCCTTTTTCGGTTTCGATGGGCTCTCCCCCAGCGAGTAGTTGCCCATCTATTTTACCAATCTCCACATACTTGGATACGGTTTCGAAGACCTTGCGATTGAAGAGTGGTCCGAGCGGGTAATCGGAACCCGGTAGCCCCATTTTCAGCTCTTTGGTCTTGGCTACGACTCGCGCAGTAAATTCTTCGCGGATAGATTCTTCGACGAGGATGCGAGTATTTGCACAACAAATTTGGCCTTGGTAGCAAAACGCCCAAGTCACGGCATCCGCGACAGCCTTGTCGAGGTCGGCATCCGCGAAAACGATGAGAGGAGACTTGCCGCCGAGCTCCATCACATAGCGCTTCATTTGTGCCGCACAGCTCTTTGCGATGGCCTTTCCCGTGGGAACACTGCCGGTGAAGGAAACTAGGCGAATGTCGGGATGTTCGACGAGCGCGATTCCGCTGGCGGGATCTTCGCCCACGATGGCGTTGACGACCCCGGCCGGAAAGCCAGCGTCGTGGGCGCATTGCGCAACCAGAAGGGCACCGCAGGGACCGGACTCCGGGGCTCTGATTACCGCGGTGTTTCCGGCGGCGAGTGCGGGGCCAAGCTTCTGCATCGTGGCCTCCAGTGGTGAATTCCATGGTGGCATCAATGCAACGACACCTATCGGATCGCGTACCACAAAGTTTAGATGGCTGTCTGCGAGGGAAAGCACTCGGCCGTAGTTTTGCACCGCCAGACCACCGTAGTAGCGGGCCATGGTCGCTATTTTGGTGATGGTGCCACGGGGACCTTCAACCGGGGTGCCGGAGTCTGCCGCGACTTGTTCGGCGATAGTTTCTGCACGCTCTTCGAGCAGATCAGCCCACTTGAACATGAGGCGCTGGCGTTCGAGCTCATCCGTGAAGCGCCACGTCTCGAATGCGTTTTTGGCCGCAGCGACAGCGGCTTTGACGTCTTCGATGGAGGCCGAGGGCAGGGTGCAGAGCGTCGTGCCGTCGACCGGGCGAATCACTTCAAATGAACTTTTCGTGGAATGGCGAAACTCGCCATTGATTAGAAAGTCGGTAATCATGTCGTTTTTAATGGGGGGAGGGGAATATTGTTTTCAGTCTACTCTCTCTGGCATTTTCAGCAGCGGATACTTTGGATCGCGTGCTTTACCTGAGAGAGTGACCATCTTGTATAAGGGATCGAACTTGAGCAAATAAATTGTTAACAATCGACGATTCATGGGGAAGGAAAGGAATTTACAACATGCTTCGCCGATTCGAGTAGAAACTGGGTTGTCGAGAGTGACCTAGAGATGTTCGATCTTGTCACAAGCTAAGCACAACTCGTAAGCAGTTCGGGGCTGTTTATGAGCCGCTTTAGATCATTGGCGTAACGTTGTGGTGTAGTCTCAAAATGAGGTTTATACCCGGATTCACCTTCATTTGGGTGCTCATCGGCCAAACGGAGTGGGTTTCCGTATCTTGTATCAGGTCGAAAAACACAAAAACTGAGCAGTTATTGCCATTTTGATATGTCTCACCATGTGATATAGTCATAGTTTGCCTAGTTGGATAATTGGAAAACCAATTTCCTCCTATCAGTAAAGAGGCACGTAATCATTCTTTAAAATACTTATAATTAATAATTTTGAGATAAAGAAACTAAGCACCATGAATAAAAAAATTCTATTTATTATTTTAGCAAGTTTAATGCTCCTCAATTTAAATGCACAGGAAGAAGCTAAGCCTAATATTCTCTTCATCTCGGTAGATGATCTAAACGATTGGATTGGGCCTCTTGGGGGGCATCCTCAGGCCAAAACTCCCAATATCGACAGGCTAGCAAAAAGTGGTGTATTATTTACCAACGCACATTGCCAAATTCCTTTATGCAATCCGTCCCGAGCCTCAGTATTAACAGGTAAATATCCCCACAATACTGGTATTTATTACTTAAAGACTAATTTCAGGGAATCACCAGTATTGAAAGATTCGGTAACATTGCCACAATATTTTAAAGAAAGTGGATATACCACATATGCAGTAGGAAAAGTCTTTCACATGAATTCAGATTATCCAACTTCTTGGTCAGTGTCAGCAGGAGGGAATAGAAATTCGGGTGAGTATGGACCTTCTTTGAAAAAAGATGATAGACTTTCTTGTGACGATGAACTCTCAGCTACGATTGATCCACTTTTCGATTGGGGTGTTTTTTCAGACGGAATTGAAAAAATGCCAGACATGGAGTCGGTAAATTGGGCTAAGAAAACGGTCTTTAATAAAGAGCAATCCAATCCGTTCTTTTTGGCTGTGGGGTTATATCGGCCACATCTGCCATTTTACGCTCCGCAAGAGTTTTTTGACATGTATCCCCTAGATGGTATTCAGTTACCGGCAACTAAATCAAATGATTTGGAAGACCTATCTGAAAACATTTTAAAGAAAAATAGTGGTGGGCAGGTTGACCATAATCCTTTCGGCTGGAATTTTCACCGGTTTGATTGGGTAGAAAAGAATGATCAATGGAAGCAAATAACCCAGGCTTATTTGGCATCTGTGAGCTTTGCCGATCATTGTATAGGACTGCTGTTGGATAATCTTGAAAAAAGTAAATATGCTGATAATACTATCGTCGTTTTATGGAGTGACCATGGTTATCATGTGGGAGAAAAACGAGTAATTGGTAAGTTCGATTTGTGGGAAGAATCAACAAGAGTACCTTTAATTTTTGCAGGAAAGGGTATATTAAAAGGAAAAGTAGCAAACGATCCAGTCGGTTTAATAGACTTATACCCAACTCTTGTTGGTTTAGCTGACTTACCAATCAGCGAAAAACTAGATGGAAGAGATTTATCTGTATTGCTTAAATATTCGAAGTTTGAGTGGAACACACCAGTATTAACTACAGTTTCCATTGGAAATCATTCGGTGAGAGACAGAAAATGGCGCTTTAGTTCGTATGATAATGGAGATGAAGAATTGTATGACATCGAGAATGACCCGAATTGTTTTGTGAACCTAGCAGGAAATACAATATATCAAAAGCAAGTAGAGAGACTAAAAGAATATATCCCAAAGAGCGAATATCCAATGCTTTATAAGCCTGGGTCTCACTTCAAAAATTAAATGAAATATTATAATACTACTGCCATTATATCAATTTTAGTATTGCTTTTAACGAGCAGTTTGCTGCGAGCGGAATTAGATGACAGGCCTAATATTCTTTTCATCTCCACGGATCAACAACGCTTTGATACGATAGCCAGCCTAGGCAATAATGAGATTTATACACCTAACCTGGACCGATTGGTTGAGCGTGGGGTTGCCATGACGCGAGCATACTCGGAATCTCCAGTTTGTGTCCCTGCACGTTATGTCATGAGAACTGGACGAGTTCCCTTGAATACTGCCTATTTTCAGAATGTCACTGCCCATGTTCCCGAAGAGTTGCCACAGAATTTGGAAGAACGTTGTGGTCCTTATCTCGCGAAAGTTATGGCTTCGCATGGATATCGTACTTTTGGGATTGGAAAATTTCATACACAGTATCCGGACACGGATATTGGTTATGATGTTTATTTGCGAGGTGAAGAATTTCGTGCCCCCGATGATGCCTATACAGAGTATCTGAAGCAATTCCCGGAATATGAATTTATCGAGCAATACCATGGCGAACGAACCGAAATGTATTATGAACCGCAAATGAGTCCGCTTCCGGCCGAGTTGACGATTGAGCGTTGGTGTGCGGATAGGGCAGTCGAACAAATTAATGTCTCCAGGGACAAACCCTATTTTGGTTTTGTATCCTTTATTGGCCCGCATCCACCACTTGCACCGCCCATCCCTTATAACCGGATGTATGACCCTGATCAGATGCGCGATCCCGTATTTGGCCCGGAGGAGATCGATTTCATGGATGAACGGGTAAAATGGAACCTATATTTTGTTTTTGCAGAAGAAATGAGTAATCCCGAGGTTCGAAAATTGAGAGCGCGGTATTATGGGGAAATCACTTATATCGATAATTGTGTTGGTCGTATTCTTGATGCCGTTGAGGCAAGTCCAGATGCAGATAATACTATAATCTGTTTCTTTTCTGATCACGGTGAGTTTTTATATGATCATCGTGCTGTGCAGAAAGAGAACTTCTTTGAGGAGTCTACAAAAATTCCAATGCTTATCAGTTGGCCGAAAAAGCTGAAAGGCAACACAAAGAGTGATACACTGATGGGGTTGGCTGATCTATTTGGAATTGCAACGACGGCTTCGGGAAATCAGGAATTGCGTGACGGAGTGGATATTCTCGGTATCATTCAGGGCGAGGCCAAACCCAGAAAATACTATTTTGGTTACACTAGTGCTCCTGGAGATCTGAATTTCCGCATGATGGCCATTCGTGATGAATGGAAATATATTTTCCATGCGAACAGTGGGGGTGAGCTCCTGTTCAATCTCAATAAGGACCCACGAGAGCATAAAAATCTCATTACGGAAGAAAAAGCTATTGCGGATGAGCTTCGCAATGCCTGCTTAAAAGACCTCGATCATCCGGTAGGTCGAGCAGCGTTGAATGGTGACTGGTTTAAGGTTTTTCCAAGAACGCCTTTGAAGCTTGAACGAGTCTATCAGTTCAATGAGAGCCTAGAGAGTAGAGGTTTTCCGAAGAAAGCTGAAGACGCATTAAAACTTAAAATAGCACAGTAGTTACCGAAGGCTGAGTAATCGGCGCCTAGAGGTGTGTAGATGTTATATAAAATGATAACAATCAATAAAGAGGTAAGTTTGAAAGTTCCTGAGCAGCCTAGGCAGTTTAATTTGTGGATTGACGGAAATTCACCGCCTCTGCAAACGGTCGTTGCATAACTCGAATCTGTCCGGCGCATGCCTGTCCGGTGGCCAATAGCGTCTCACTTTAAGTTGTTGAATATCAACTGTTCGCATGGCAATGCGGTCTCTATTCTTGTATTATTATTCTCAAACAGTTCGTGGATAGGAACTTTCGAAAGTGCGTGCAGTGAGAGAACTTGAACAAAGGTTGTCAGATTTGTATTAAAACCGAGTTGTTTACGGGTAATGGCCATGGCGAGATATATACAAACCGAAGCCCACAATTGAAGACGAACAGCCGTCTCGCTTGTGCCGTAAAAGGTCTGGATACGCAAGCCATGCTTGAGCCAGCGAAACCCCATGTGGTAAGCCAAGCCTGCCTGAGCGCGCAGACACGCCTCGATATCACGCAGGCTCTGGCGGAATGTCATCTGCGCAAAACACAGTGCCAAAAAATGATCCCACGGGGAAAGCGCGTTGTTGCGCGGCAGTATCAAATTACAGGCGCTATACGCACGACGAAACTCCCAATGGGGAATGCGTGCGATCACCTGCGCGAATACGGTCTGACCAGCGTTCATGGTCGCTCAGACTCGAAAACACCCGATCTGCGTTCAAATCGTGAGCACCATTTTCGTTCCCTGATTCACTATCCTTCAATAACTTGGAAACCTCAACATCCCTCAAAGTGAGACACCATTGGGTGGCCCCCCCCCTTCCCTCGGTCAGCCTGTTCAAGACCAGTTTTCTATTAGTCAGTCATTAACGATTCATGGGGAAGGAGAGGAATCAACAACATGCTTCGCCGATTCGACTAGAATCTAGGTTGTCGAGAGTGACCTGGAGATGTTCGATCTTGTTACAAGTTAAGCACAACTCGTAAGCAGTTCGGGGCTGTTTATGAGCCGCTTTAGATCATTGGCGTCACGTTGTGGTGTTGCCTCAAAATGAGGTTTATACGCGGATTCGCCTTCGCTTGGGTGTTCATCGGCCAAATGGTGCGGGGTTCCGTATTTTGTATCAGGTCGAAAAAAATACAAAAACTGATCAGTTCTAGCTATTTTGATAAGTTTATCCATGTGGTATAGTCATCGTTTGACTATTCGAATAATTACAAAACCAATGGGCGAGAATACCGCAACGCAGTCTGTGGACTCTATTCAATTTCTAAGTTTTTATTTGCTCTTATCCGACCCTATAATGTTTCCACATTTTGCGGATGGCACATTAAATAGAACCCTATTCAAACGTAAATGACTTATCCGGATTCTATGAGTTCAATATCTCAGATTTCCGAATCTGTTAACCCCATAATTCGCGGTTTCAGCCCGGACCCAGCAATATGTCGACGAGGGGACGAGTTTTTTATAGCGGTCTCAAGTTTTCAGTGGTGGCCAGGGGTGCCGATTTATCGAAGCTTAGATTTACGTAACTGGGAATTGCATTGTTATGCTCTTTTTGACGAAAAAATGGTCAACCTTCGACGGATTGGGGACTCAGCAGGAATTTGGGCTCCCAGTCTGACCTATGCGGATGGACTTTTTTGGTTAGTGTTCTCACCTGCTTCCGGAACACGTAATCAAGGGTATGAGTCTCCTAATTACTTGACGACGGCGTCGAATATCGAGGGACCTTGGTCTGATCCAGTTTTTCTTAACGCTTCTGGAAATGATGCCTCGTTATTTCACGATAATAACGGGAAAAAGTATATTCTAAACACTCACCAAATTCGTTCGCCTGAGGGAAGTCATTTGGTTGAGGGACATGCTGGAACTCTGCTTCAAGAATATGATTCTAAGTCGGAGAAGCTGGTGGGAGTTCGGGAAAATATATTTCCTGGTACAGATCTAGGTATTCCAGAGGGGTCCAAAATGTATCAGAGAGACAAGTGGTATTACCTCAGCATTGCCGAGGGGGGAACCGAGTATGGCCATTGTGTGACTCTTGCGAGATCCCGCAACGTGATGGGGCCTTACGAAGTACATCCCGATAACCCGATTTTAACCTCCCGAGATAATCCCGATAACCCCATCCAACGGGCAGGACATGCGGATTTTTTGACGTTGGAAAACGGTCAGGTGGCGGTGGTCTATCTTGCAAGTCGTCCCTCCAATAAAGCTAGCCTTTGCGGGCGTGAAACATTCATGGCTCGTGGCCGTTGGGATGATGATGGTTGGCTCCGATTGGATTCCCGTGATCCTCAACTTGAAATCCCGGACTTCGGCTTGCCTTTGAAAACACTGCCCGCACCGGCCGAGTGCGATCATTTCGATTCACCTACACTTGGAAAGGTGTGGAATACTCTCCGTCAGCCGGCGAATGGTCGACTTTCCCTTGTGGAAAGATCCGGATGGCTGCGTTTGCAACCGAATCATTGTTTCCTTGATTCGATTGAGCACCCTGCTGCTGTTTTTCGGCGCATTGAGCATAGAGCCTTCTTCGCAGAAACATTAGTTTCTTTTCAGCCCGAAGATAGCCAACAATGGGCAGGATTGGCTTGTTATTACGACACTCGCCATTGGTATTATATTTATCGAGGTTGGAGACCGGGGTCCGGTTCGATCATCGGCCTATGTGGGAAAGGAATTCGTGGATCAAATCGAATTGAGGCGCTCGGTGAATTTGCATTCAACAGTACAGATGATGTGGAGTTTCGGGTTAGTTGTGAGCAAATGCATCTACAGTTTTCATTTCGTCCGAGTGGAACTGAGAATTGGAGATCAGTAGGTCCGCTCCAGGACGCCTCAGTTCTCACAGATGAATACGTGGAATCAGAGGACCCGATTCCAAATTTTGGTTTCACCGGTGCTTTTGTTGGGGTGGCAGCGTGGGATATGACTGGAGTTGGTCCAGTCGCCGATTTCGATTTTTTTAAGTATAAGGGAGATCGATCTGAATGGCCCCCCTAGAGGAAAGTCGAAGGCCATTCATTTGAATTAAACAATAAATAAAATATTATGAATATGTTGGAGAATAAATTCAGATACAGCACCGTTTATGGTGTTCATCGCTTGATCACTCTTGTTTTACTTTGGGCTGCAACGAATGGCTTAGCTTTTGCCAATACCACGTCATTTGCGATCGACGCCTCTGAAACGAGCGTCCACCCGATTGGGAATCGTTTCAGTAATGTGAGTGTTTGGAGTTTTAAGGGGACATCCGCCGATGAAAATATGTTTCAAGAGTGGGCTGAGAAAAAACCGGCCGGCTGGTTGAACGAGCAGTACCCTTGGCTGAAGGAAATTCAGGTGTACATTGCGTCGGGTGGATCTTACCTCGCTTATCCTCGACAGGATGGTGACACAGCGGAAACGGAATTTGACCGGGATCTCTTCAAAGATCCGTCGGATCGATCAGTGCTCGACGACTACGATTTTTCGGCACTTGTGCGCGCCTGTCATAACATGCTGCGACAGGGTGTGCGACCGTGTTTAAAGCTGCATTCGGTGCCGGTTAAGTATTCCTCTTCTCCGGACATCGACTGGTTCAGAGTGAATACCCGACCTCCGGATGATCAGGAGGTGCACGCGGATTATATTTCTGCACTCGTTCAGGCCATGGTGGATGCCTTTGGTCGCCCGGAGGTCTTGACCTGGCGTTGGTATGTGGGGACAGAGTTTGAAAATAAGACATGGTGGGAGGCTGAGGATGAAACTCCCGAATCTTCCGCCGAAGAATTCCTCAAGTTTTATGATTGGACGGTTTATGCCGTTGAACGGGTGCTTGGAGAAGCTGGCGGACCGATTGGCTCGCATGCCATGATGGAAGGTGGCCTGTGGGATCCGGAGATTTTCTTCGAGCATTGCCATTCCGGAAAAAACTTTGCCACCGGAAAACGGGGGACTCGCTTAGACTTTTTCGGAATTTCTCATTACGACCGCACTGCCGTTGATTTGGATTCAATTAAGGAAAGCTGGCCGGAGATGTCGGGCACTGGCAACGTACTTGCCTCGCTTGATCGCTTTCCCGGCGGAGTTGATATCCCCGCTGATGCTAATTTAGACGGATTCGAAGGTAGGATGAAACGGACACGTGAACTTTTGGAGAAATACGAATTCCCCCCAATTCCCATTGAAGTAAGTGAAGGCGGAATGGTCTATGGTACCGACGGAAAGTGGCTCTGGCACGGTCTAGCCCGCGGAGGATCGTTCGACGCGAGCTGGACCGCTCTTTCATTTAAGAAGATGTTGGACTTAGATGTAGAGCTGTGGTCTCGCTGGCCTATGTACCGGACAAGTGGATTGTATAGCGGTCCAGAGCTGGCAGCAACTAACGCGATCCGTCTGATTGATCGTATGTCGAATGATCGAAGAATCTCCGTTCAGTCCTCCGGAGATGCTGGCACCGAGATTGTCGCTAGTTTGTCTCCTCAAGATGAAGTCCTCCGGGTTCTTTCCTTCAATCATTCTCCCGATCTCAAAAAGCCAAATCCAGTTGAGAAACTTGAGTTGGACCTCGTTCATCTACCCTTCGACGGAAGGGTAAGTGTCGTCGTCTGGCGGATCGACGAATCGCATGCCGATTTCTGGCCACAATGGGAGAAAGACCGTGCTGCTCATGGTATTACTGATGCCGATTACTATCAGTCTCGCGATATGCCAGATCCAGCACATGCTCTGCTCAGTCAAGAACATATCGATTTCTGGAAGAGTCGGGAATCTGCTTATGTTGACCAGGCTGAACTGAGAAAAGCTTCTATCCTTTACGCCGAGGTTAAGAACGGCCGCTTGACCGTGGACTTGGAGATGCCTTGCTTCGCGGTAGCTCTGATTGAAGTCCAGGAGATCCCTTAGAGCGGCACGCGTGTCTGATCAGAAGCCGGAGATTTCCAATTGGATAGGAGTATGAAATACTCCATTCGTTGGATAAAATTACTTAAATATTTGATGTAGGGTCCGTTCCTTTAGTGCGTAGATCGAAATTACTTGCAGGATCTGGGGTTAACTTCCGGGTTATCCCAAACGCTGTTGGGCGATTGTAACCAGCAGATAGGCGCACAGGGTCGACCAGATTTGCATTTCCCCTCCGTTGGGACAGACTCTATATAAGCTGAACACAACTCGTAAGCGGTTCAGGGCACCCACGAGCCGCTTGAGATTATTGGGGTCACATTGTGGTGTGGCCTCAAAATGAGGTTTATCCGCAGATTCATCTGCGCGTGGTGTTCATCGGCCAAAAGGTGAGGGTATTCGTATTTTGAGTCAGATCATAAAAATACAAACATTGATCAATTCTAGCCATTTTAAAATGTCTCACCGGGTGTTATAGTTTTGATTGTCGAGCATAACCCAGAAGACGGAAATGCAACCAAATCAAATGCTTAAATCTACCCTACTAAATGAAAACACCTCAAATAAATAAAAGCTCTAAGAAATGGCCAATAATTCTGGCACTTTCTCTGCTTTCATCGAGTGGAATTATCGCTCAATCGGTTTCTAACGATGATGAAGAAGAAACTATCACTTTGTCCCCTTTCGAGGTCGATGAAACCAACTCGCAAACATATCTTGCGCAAGAATCAGTATCGGGAACTCGGGTTGCAATTCCTCTTACCCGCATCCCCCTGAAAGTCTCAACCTTGACTAAAGAATTTCTTGACGATGTTAATGCATTTGGTTCAGACGAAGCGATATACTATGCTGGCGCTGAAAAGTATAGGTTCCAGTCGAGCGGAGTTTCTATTCGCGGTTTTCGGGCATTCTTTCAGGTAGATAATCTGCAATGGGGCACCGATATAAAAATGGACAGTATAGTAACTGATCGTATGGATATTGCTAAGGGGCCTGCAGGGACTATCTACGGTGTAGGCGCTCCTGGTGGAGCCGTGAACTTGATCACAAAAAAGCCTAGTGCGGTTTCCTCAGGGCATATACGTGCACTCTATGGCAGTCGGGATTCGTATCGACTTGAAGGCGATATTACAGGTGCTCTGAATGAGAGTGGAACTCTTCTCTACCGCTTGTCCGCAGCACGGAATCGTTATGTATCGGAACAACTATTCGGTGAACAGACCCTCGATACACTCATGCCTCAAATCACTTGGAGACCTAACGATAAGACGATGGTTAATGTTCAGTTAATCTATCAAAATACTCCTGATTGGCAGTCATACGATGAAAGATGGCCGACAATTAGAGGAACAGCTCAACCTCCGAATCCGGACTTCCCCGTGCGCAATGCAGTTGTAGGTTTCACTCCAGGCGTCCCCGAGAACTTTAATATTCCTGGACCTGGTAGTGAGAGAACTGCCACAACCTATTGGTTTACAGCCGATTGGACTCAAGTGTTCAGTGATTCGTTGAGTATGAAGTTGTCATACCGCAAGACGTGGTTTGATGAAGAGCGCTACACTCGGTTCATGATGCAAGGCGCCAGTCTCGACGGTTCAGGAAACGTTATAAATCCCGATCTACGGGTAGGAAACTGGTATCAGTCAAAAGAACGAGAAGGAGAAACCCTACAAGCTGATTTCAATTTTGATTGGCGAATGGACAACGGTTTGAACGGGACAATCACGGCTGGAGGTAATTATTTTATTAATGACCTTGATAATATTATCCATTGGGACATTGGGAGTAATGGTCAGTCCAATCCACCTCGAGGCAACACGATCAATATCCTCAATCCCTCAACAGATCCGAATTCTCCGGATTGGAGTTTTTCGACATTCAAAACAGACGCTGGACTTAATAACTGGGAGGATCAGATCACTCACGGTGAGCGAGGTGCGCTTTGGGTGATGTCTAATACATATTTTGCTAATGATCGGGGCAATATTCTTATTGGCGCACGGAAAACGTACGCTTTCGGTGATGAAAATTCGGTTCTTAGGGCCACACGGTTTGATAATCGGGGAAATAGCACCGACCAATTCGGAGGCAATACACAGAGTCTCGAGACATATATGGCTGGTGGCACCTATGAGATTTCTAAACGCGACAACGATTACACCACAGCCTTCTTTGGTTACTCAGAAACCAACGACTTCAATCAGTTTCCCTATGAACCCAGGAGCGGCAGCGGTGTTGAGGGCGGTGTTCGTTTTTCTCTTAATGACCGGAAGTTTGTTGCCTCTGTTTCATACTATGATATTACTCAAGAAAATATTCCTCGGCGCGATCCGAACCTTGGGAACGAAATTGTTCTTTCGGGCAAAGAAGCTTCAACAGGCTACGAGTTGGAAGTATACTACTACCCATTTGAGGGGGCGACACTCTTCGCCCAATATGTAAATCAAGATACTGCAATCGTCAGTCACGCGCAGAATCCGTTTCTTGAAGGAAATCCTGCGGGTGACGGTGGTTACGAGACGGCTATAAGTGGCGCTTTTACATATAAAGTTCCGAAGGGAGCACTGAGAGGCGCTGGATTTACGCTCGGCTTCATTAATCGAGGTGAAGTAGCGCCATTTCCTGATAATGGCAACTTGTGGGCACTCCGCCAACCAGGGTATACTGTATATAATCTAAACATGTGGTACCCGATTAAACTCAAAAATGACAAGCAGAGTATGACTGCTGAGCTTTCGGTTAAGAATCTTACTGATGAATTCTACTTCCAAGGCGCAATGATACCTGGTAGCAGACGTACAATATACGGCGGAATTCGCTGGGGCTTCTGATTGAGTCCATTCGGCCCAGAGGGCCTCAGTTTAAGCCTTCAGTGGGTCGGTCCACTGAAGGCTTTTTCGTGACTTCAGGCATAGCTTTAAAGAAGCCAAAACGGGTAGATACTTAAGGGCCTGTTGCCCAAACACGCTGCTATCGAGAGTGAACCCACAGGCCAACCAAATGTCCGATGAATGCCACCGTGCCAAAAGGGATAGAAAAACGCATTAAGACAGCTTTTGATTCACTTCGGCTCAGGACTTACACCCCAACCGCTTGGCGTTTGCCCATCTCCGTCCCGCCGAGCGTGATTCCGTCGGCTGCGAGATCTCCAGTGTCGTTGGATAGTTCGAATAGCGTCCCATTTGGGTGCCCGCTCTCCGTGAATTGGTTCGAATCGCTTGGGCTTACCGCCAAGTATATTACGTGGGAAACGTGCTCAGGTCTGCTTGGTGGGCCGAGCACGACCGAGCTCGGGGCAAGTTAACTGATGCATCGGGATAGTATTGGCGAGGTGACTTCGCGGTGTTTTGGATCCACGGTAGAATGCTGTCTGAGTATACCCATAAATCCCGATGGTTGACCGTCGGCATGCTTTTATCCTCCCCCTTAGTGGCGGCGGATAAGTCGGCCGGTCAAACCGCTTACGAGATGAACTGTATGGCCTGCCACCTGGTGGATGCGCGTGGGGTGGGTCCGTCCTTGGTCAAGGTGGCGGAGACGTATCCCGTGGAGGAGCTGGAGGCCTTTTTGGCTTGGGTCAAGGATCCGGGGAAAAAGGATCCGAATATGATCCAAATGCCGCCCATGGGTCATCTCTCGGCCGAAGTTGTGACTGGGATTCATGGATATCTCCTGACGGCAACGGAAGGAAAGGTAGAGAAGAAGGGACGACATCAATTTCCGGGATTCAAGGAACCGCAGCGCGAATTGCCGTATGTGGTGCGTGGGTTTCTGCCGGATTCGAGTCCGGCGTCGGTGATGGTGAAACTAAGCGAGAAGCTGAATGTGGGTTGGGACACTGATACCTGTCGTTTTCTATACGCGTGGAACGGTGAGAAATCCATCAAGGCGGGTTCTCGATCGGCTCTCGAATTGAGTTCGGCTCCTTTCTATGCGGAGACGGCCGATAATCTGTGGTCATTCGGGGCGGGACTAAATCCTGACTATGGAGGTTATCGGCTAATCGAGGGGTTTCCGGAGTTTTATTACAAAATCGGGGCGGTGGAGATACGGGAAAAAATCACGGCCGGGGATCTTCCAGGATCGGTGCAGCGGGACTTCGAACTTTCCGGGGTGAGCGGGGCGGTTAGGCTGACTCTGGACGGAACGGGTGACGCGCAAATTAGTTCCGATGAAGGTCATATGGAGGGGCGTTTGCTGACCCTGACGGCCGATCAAGCGAAGTCCTTCACGCTTAAAATTTACCAACCATGAAAATGCGACTAGTCTTAGGTTTTTGTGCGATGGTGGTCGCGGCGAGTGCGGCCGACTGGTCGAAGTATTATACGATCGAGAATATTCCTCTCCCAGAGAAGGTTGATCATCAAATCGGAGGTCTGAGCGTATTGCGGGATGGCCGAATCGCAGCGTGTTTCAGCAGCGGTGAGGTTATGATTTTCGATCCGCGAAAAGGGACGTGGTCACAGTATGCGAGAGGACTGCAAACACCACTCGGTTTGGTCGAAGATGACGATGGTGCACTGGTCGTGATGCAGTGGGCAGAGCTCACCCGCTTGCGCGATACTGACGGGGACGGGATGGCCGATGATTATCAGGCGGTTTCGGATGATTTTGGAATCTCCGGTAATTACCACGAGTTCGCCTATGGGCCGGTTAAGGATGAGGAGGGGAACTACTACGTTTCGCTCAACGTGGCCTCGAATTTTGCGGGCACGTTTAAGAACGTGAGAGGGGAGTTTTCGCAGGTTGGCTTGGCCGAGGAAACGATGAAGAACTGGAAAGAGCTGGGTGACGAGTGGCCCAAGATCAAAGCAGATGCGGGGCGGATGTATTCGCGAGTGCCGTATCGGGGCTGCGTGCTGAAGATCACGCCGGACGGTAAGAGCTCGGTTTTTGCCTACGGATTTCGCTCTCCGGATGGACTGGGATTTGATGAAGAGGGCCGTTTATGGGTGACCGACAATCAAGGTGACTGGCGTGGCACGAGTCCGTTGTATCATGTGCAAGAAGATGGTTTTTATGGACACCCGGCGTCGCTGGTGTGGAAACCGGAGGGGTCTCGCAATCCTCTCGAAATTCCGGTGGCGGAACTGGATGCCATGCGCACGCGAGCAGCGGGGCTTTTTCCCCACGGGGAGTTGGCGAATTCACCTACCCAGCCGATCCCGACGATTGATCCGTCTCAGTTTGGATTGCCCCGCGGCGAGCTTCTTATCGGCGAGATGAACCAACCTACGTTGGTCCGTTTTCTGGACGATGAAGTGGATGGATTTGTGCAAGGCACAATGATTCCGTTTCTTACCGGGATCGAACTCGGTATCGGCAATCACCGTCTGGCCTTCGATGAGGCCGGAGCGTTGTGGATGGGTAAGATCCATCTTGGCTGGGCGGGGGACGAAGGTCTCACCAAGGTGACTTGGAATGGTATCACCCCGTTTGTGATCGATGGCGTGAAACTGCAGGAACGTGGCTTTGCAATTTCGTTTAACCAGCCGCTGGGCAAGGCGCTGCCTCGCTTGCATGTATCGCGACACACCTACACCTATCACAAGGAATATGGTTCGCCGAAGGTGGACCTGCAGGACGTGGATGTGGCGGGCATGACCGTGAGTGCTGATCGTCGAACGATGACCGTCACGCTGCCCTGGATTGATCGCGGATATCTTTACACGCTGCAGTTGGATGAAGCGGTGAATGTCACGGGTGATTCACTGATGGGCGACGTGCTGCGTTACCACGTGGTCAATACAATCGGGGACGATGCGGCGACGCATTCCGATCAGCCCTTTGTGGATTTGCTGGTCAATGACGATATGTCGGCATGGCGGCCGGGAGATAAGGAAGGCGAGTGGACTTTAAAGGATGGCGTGCTCAGCCGCGGTGAGGTGAAGGCAGGTAGTCTTAATACCAAAGAAAAGTATCAGAACTTTGACCTGCGTTTTGAGTGGAAGATCAGTGAGGGCGGTAATAGCGGGGTGATCTATCGGATCAACAATGGACGTGGTCTGGAGTATCAATTGCTTGATGATGAGAACCACATTCGAGGTCAGGAACCGCTGTCTTCTTCGGCGGCGATCTACGACATCGTTGAACCGAAGGGACTAACACTCCGCGAAGCCGGGGAGTGGAACACCGCCCGGATCGTTGCCGATGGGAACCACATCGAGCACTGGCTGAATGGAGTGAAGGTGCTCGAGACTGAGTTTGGCAGTGCTGATTGGACCGAGCGCTTTCTGAAGAGTAAGAACGCGAAGGTGGAGAACTACGGAGAAGGTGGGAGCCAGATCCAGATCCAGGATCATGGAGCGGATGTATCGTTGCGTAACGTGCGGATCCGGCAACTGCGGTGAGGGGGATTTAGTTAACCACGAAACACACTAAATACACGAAAGCTGACGAAAACATGGGGCTGAGAGGCATCCGCCGTCGTTCTGGCGAACTATGGCGAGACATGGGATTTATTTTAACCACCGATGGACACGGATGAACACAGATCCAAAGCCCAGTCATTCTCATTCTCGATGCGGTTGGTTGGGGGTGGGACTGAGAGGCAGAATTTGTTGTCACGCAAAGACGCAAAGGCGCGAAGGGCTAACGCACTGGAGTCTTTTTTAGGCTGAGAGGCAGAGCTTTTATGGCCCACGGAATACACGGAAAGGCTTCACTACCGTTGCGCAGTGAAGCCTTAGAGACGACGGCGCGCCCAGCGGTCACGCCCTACCTTTGAACGGATTCGGTCAGACGAAGAGCTCGTCGATTTGGCCGGTGCTGTCGCCGTGGGATTTTACGTCGACACCGGAGCCGTTCAAGAGACTGAGCCACAGGTTGCAGAGCGGGGTTTTTGGGTCGCTCATCACGAGGTGGCGGCCGTGTTTCACGCCGGCTCCTCCGCCGGTGAGCAGCGTGGGGCAATTCGTGAGGTAGTGGATGGAGTTGATATTACTGCCGAAGGTGACAGCGGTATTGTCGTAGAGGGACGAGCCATCGATCTCTTTGGACGCTTTCAACTTGCCGATGAAATAGGCCAGCAATTTGGCGTGAGTTTGATCGCGGTTTTCGGAGACATCCTGCCGGTCGCCTTGCACGTAGTGACTCATGTTGTGCGAGGTGATAGTCGCGCCTAAACTCTGGATCAACGAATCGGTCGGCATGCGGTAGGAGAAGACACGCGTAGCGTCGACCTGCATGGCTGCGATCATGAGATCATACATCATCTTGATCTCTTCATATCCCTTGAGACTCGCCTCGGGTTCGTTGACGGGGTCTTGGGGAAACCGTTTCGGGACTTCGAGCCACTCTTCTTCTTTGGAGAGACGAATTTCGATTTCGCGGATGGATTGAAAATATTCGTCGAGCTTGTCGACATCCGTCGCAGTGAGACCTTTCTGCACGGATCGAGCGTCAGCGATTACACCGTCGAGCACACTGCGGCGTTTTTTGAGCTGAGCTTGGCGATGTTCCAGGGGCGTATTGTCGTCGGAGAAGAGGCGATGGTAGGCGGCGACGGGCGTGTCGAGTCCGGCTATCGGTTTGCCCTGGCGATTCCAGGCGAGAGAGGCGCCCGGGCCGTGGCCATCGGCCTTGCGGCCGGTCAGCTGAAGAGAAGTGAAACGCGTGTCGCGGCCAAACTGTTCGGCGGCGACTTGGTCGGCGGAAATGGTGTTGTTGAAACTCTTGCCGGGAACGCCGTAACGATTGGCACCCGTGAGCCAGAAGGTGGAGCCCCAGTGTGCTTCGGTGGAGAACTGATTCTGGAGGTTTTGGATGATCGTGATGTCATCTTTATACTTCGCGAGCGGGCTGAGATTTTTGGGCAACTCGTAGCCGGTCCCGACCTGCTTGCGGTCAGGGAACCACGTTTCTTTGGTCACGCCCCAGCCCATGGAAAGAAAGACCATGCGTTTGGGCGCACGAGTGACTTCGGCGGCGCGAGCGAGTTTGGCGAAGCCGATGGATTCGAGGGTGGGCAGGGCGATGAGGGCGGTCGCGCTACCGAGAAATGATCTGCGGGATAGGGGGTTCATACCGTTTTCTCTATTTAAGTTTAAAACGTTCCGAGAGCACCACGCCGAGGATAAACTCATCCATGGCATAGTCGTGTTGGGCTGCTCGGGCCATGATATCGTCGGCCATGTTGTAATCGATGAAACCGAACGGACGACCGAGGGCATATTCGATGAGGCCCTCGGTGAAGCCACGGGCGAAGTCTTCCTCCTGTTCGGCCATGCGATCGCGGAACTCGAACCAGTCTTGGAACGGGGTGCCATCGGGGAGCGTGCCAGATGGGTCGATGGGCAGCGTGACGGGCTCGGGCAGTTTACGGGATTTGCCGGTGGTTAAGTCGTCAATGATCCGTTTAAACACCTCGGCCTCGCGCCATTGGCCAACCGCATCGAAGTTCTCCAAACCAAAACCGAGAGGATCGATGGTGCGGTGGCATTGGGCGCATTGGGGTTCTTCTTGGTGGAGCTTTTGGAGCTCGCGGGCACTGGCGACGTGGTCGGCGAGGCGACTGAGTTGAGGGACATTGGCCGGGGCCGGAGGCGGGGCGTCGTTGAGCAGACTGCGGAGGATCCACGCTCCGCGTTCGACGGGGGAAGTTTTCTCACCGTCGGAGCCCATGGCCATGACGGCGGCGGTGCCGAGCAGACCGCCCCGCGGCAGCTGCGAAGGAACGGGGACGCGGCGGAAATGTTCTCCATTAACCCCCGGAATGCCGTAGTAACCTGCGAGCAGATTATTAACGACGATGTGATCAGATTTCAGGAGCTCGCCGATCGGGCGGCTGGCGAGGATCGTGTCCTTGACGGTTTCGTAAATTTCAAGGCGCGCGGATTCTTTAACACTGTCATCAAAGCGCGGGTATTTCTCGTAGCTGAACTGGAAAAAATCCAACCGCTCCATGTGGAGCCACTGGTGGGTGAAGCCGCTAATAAATGCGTCGGCCCGAGGGTCGTTTAAGAGTCGTTGGGTTTGGCGAGTAAGCGTGTTGGCTTCATGCAGTTTCCCCTTGGCGGCGATGCGTTCGAGGATTTCGTCCGGCGGAGCACTCCAGAGAAAATAGGAGAGGCGAACCGCGAGTTCCTGGTCCGTGAGTTCGCGATGCTCATCGCCGAAGGTGGGCTCGTTGAGGTAGAGGAATCCGGGGGAGGCCAGGACGACGGAGAGCTGCTCTTTCAGGGCTTCGTTGGGGGAGATGCCCGTGGCCACATCTTCTTTGTAGAGCGCCATCAAACGGTCGATGAACCCGGCGGAAGGCGCTTTGGTGCGGAAGGCCTTTTTTGCAAAGTTTTCGAGAATGGCGCGATGGTGTTGGGCTTTGGTTTGTCTGGCGGCTTTGGGGACGAACAGATTCGGATTTGATTGGACGGGACTGGCGGTGGGGAACGGCCCCTCCCATTCAACCCAATCGACCCAGAGCGTAGCGGGAGGACCGCGATCGGTCTGCTGCGTGTGTTCCCGGAAGAACAGTTTGGCGGCATTGAGTGAGTTGATGTGACGCTCGCGAATTCGGACGATCGAGGCGCTGTCGTCGGAGGGCGTGAATTCGAATTCGATGATCTCCGGCTCGGCCATAGTGCCGGTGACTTTGCGGAATCCCGCCACGTTCATTTCACCTCTTTTTATGCCGGATGGCGCAGGACCGAATTCGATGTAGCGGCGGTGCTCGGGCACATCCTCGTGCAGGAGCGCGATACGCGTGCGGAAGATGAATTTCTGTCCTTCGTTCTGGGCGGGCAGGCTGAAGCTAGGCAGGCCGAATTCGTAGAAGTAGTTGAAGAGCGGCGCACCGGTGTGGGAGTCGGGGTGGAGAAAGAACTCAGGATGATTAAGCCAGCGGTAGTTCTCCGCTTTGAGGCCGTGCCCAATTTCCTGGTAGTCAATCTCGAGACCATCGGGCGCTACAAAACGGTCGCGGAGGGCGGAAGGATTGAATGCTTT
>TARA_B110000483_G_scaffold180440_1_pt1 | contig 25078 bp, 32 predicted proteins | sample TARA_B110000483 | Tara Oceans TARA_B110000483 (sample SAMEA4398176) | marine metagenome | biome: Polar Biome; feature: [SRF] surface water layer (ENVO:00010504); material: water (ENVO:00002006), including particulate matter (ENVO:01000060) such as... | depth 5 m
GAACTAAAGCACAATATTTGCCTGTATGCTTTTTGCCATGATCAGCTCTAAGAATATTAGTTTCCATTAACTTTGCTCCTTCAATGCTTCGTTTATAGTTCTTGATATTGTTTCGTATTTATTTCTAAGAGAACGTCTTACATCGGCATCATTAGGAAAATCTCTTGATAAATTGTTTCGTAACTGCACCATTGCATAATCAATAGTATCAATTTGCTCTTCAGTTAATTTAAGAATGTGTTTTTTAGCCATTACTTTGCCTCCTCATGAATTTTTCTTAATTTGCTATGCTCCTTTACAAAGAGTTCTTCTTTTTCTTGAATAATAGGATTTAATAAATCTAAAACAGTTTCACAATCAAACTCATTTGAAGGTATCCTTCTTATTGTGTCTTTGAATTGCTGTAAATTATCTAAATCTTTTTTTAAGTATTCAATCATTATTTTGCTCCCTCATCATTCCAATCATCATCCCATCCTATGTCCTCGTTAAAGGCATCTCTCTCATGTTCATTTCTGATTGATATTCCAAGATTATTTATGTGAAACTTTATTATTTCAGATAGATCAAGATGTGGATGACTAGCAATCGAATTTACTATTTCATCAATTTGTTTTGCATCTTCTGCTTTTAATTCTATATATCTATTAGCCATTAGTTTGCTCCCTTTACTTTTTTAATGGTGGTGGTTTTTTCTTCTTGATAATTACTGTGAGCTGATACTTCAGCAGTACAGTAAATTGTATCGCCTACTGTAAGTTCTCTAACGAACTTAGCTGAACTGTAGGTCGTATATATATTGTGCGACAGATCCACAAACTTAGTACAAAGAGTGCTTCCAAAAGAACCATCAAAGTAAAAGCTGTCTGTTACACCTAATGTTAATGAAACTGTTTCGCCTACAGCACCAACAAAAGAACTAGCTGGATATGTAACTACAGGCTCATCAACATAAAAATTATTGTAGGTAGGTTTTTTAGAACTGCCATCCCTAACAATATCGTCAAGGATCACAGGTTTTTTAGAAATTATTAAGTTCCAATCTGGCTGGGCAATCTGTTTTGCCTTACTGATAGCCTTAGAATAGTCAGTAGATAGATTAGAAACATGATGACATCTAGGAATAAGACCAGATGAACTATAGTCATCAAAAGAATGGTAAAGGCAGTACATCCTATTTTTACTGCCAGAACCAATTATGTATTTAGAGTTCCACATTAGTTTGCTCTCATGCCTAACAAAGCTTTAAATCTTTTAATTGATTGCTTTGCTTCATCAGTTTTGATCCAAGCATCTTGATCAAGAGGAGTTTTAACTTCATCACAATAATCAGTATATGCTTCCTCGATTATTTCTTGATTTGATATTGGTGTTAGCTTCATTAGTTTGCATCCTCTTCAATTAGTTTGATAAAGGTCACTATTTGACCGAGAAAATAAATACCTTTTTTTGTATTGCATTGTGATAGACCTTCTAGATGCGAGAACTCTTTTTTCTCAACACTTTTAAATTCTGCTTTCGCATCTTCATAGTATCTCCATAGAGTTTGTGTTTTGATAGTCATTAGTATCTCCTGTTAAATTAAAACGTAACGTACACAGTTTGTACGTCTATTATTAAATATATCATAATGCTATCAATTACAAGTAGTAACTAATAGAGTTTGTACGTTTTTATTAAAAAACCACAGAAACTCTTGGATTATTGGAGAAATTATGAGTGAAAAAGTTGTCTTATTCTGCCGAATATCTAAAGAACTCAAAGAAGCTTTGGAAGTTGAAGCAAAAGTTCAACATAGATCGACCTCAACATTGGTGGAGATCATATGTAGGGAGAAGGTACTTAAAAGCAATAATGAAAAGATCAAAAGATTACAAAACGTAGAGAGGTTAGCTGGTCATGTTTCCTAGATCATTTTCAAAGTTTAAAAACAAAAGAGTTAAGCTGGATGGTTATAACTTCGATAGTTTAGCTGAAGCAAAGCATTATAAATACTCCCTACTCCCAAGATTTAAAGCTGGAGAAATAACTCATTTAGAAGTTCATCCTCGATATAAATGCATGATTGATGGAGTTAAAGTTTGTGATTACATAGCTGATTTTTCTTACATAGATCTTAATCAAACAGGATTACAGGGACAAATTGGTTGTGAAGTTGTTGAGGATGTAAAAGGGTTCAAGACTGATGTTTACAAACTCAAGAAGAAGCTGGTCGAAGCTCTTTATAGAGGAACAAAGATCATAGAAATAAATCCTAAATTATATTCAAAAGTCAAACTAGAGGAGAAAATGAATGACTGAAGCATACAAATTAGCAAGAACCAACGATCCAATCACATCACATATTGCATCTAAATCCATTGAGCCAAGTAAGATGGAGAAAATAGTATTGGATGTAATTAATGAAGCTGGAGCTTTTGGCTGTATATCTGATGAAGTTTTAGATAAGCTTCCTCAATATAGATACTCAACAATCACAGCTCGTTATAAAGGTTTAAAAGAAAAGCTTCTAATATATACAGATGGAACTACTGAAAAAGGATCTTCTGGTAGACCTCAACAGGTTATGTGGGGAATGGGACATTATCCTAATTCTATTTCTTTTTAATGTACAAACTCTATAAGGAGCTAACAATGGATGTTAAGTGTTCATGTTGTGGAGCAACATATAATCTAGAACAATTTTGGAATAGTTTTCTCTGTGTTATTTGCAAAACCTACATTCAAAATCCAACAAAGTTAAAATGATTACAGAAGAACAGGCAATGTTAGACCAGAAGTATGAGGATTTAATGGATGAAGTTAAAGAAATAGATCCAGCTCTATATAAAAGATTAAGAGCTAAAGAATTAGCTGGTTTTATAAAAGACATACAAGTTATTGAAAATGATGATCAACAACTAGAGCTGGTACTATAAATGTTAAAGAGTAAAATCACACCAGATCCAATTAGAGATCCACCTGTAGGAGAACATCAATCTCCAGCTCCCTATATTATTATTCCAGCTCGTGCTTTTGGAGATACTAGGTTCAATCAATATCCTCAAACCTTTAGATGCTTGGCTTTATGTTCGGCTCATGCTTCAGCTAGAGCTGGTATATTCTTCTGTAATCAATCTCTACTAGCTAGTATTATGGGATCATCACAACAAGCAGTATCACTTCATATGACTAAGCTAATTAAGTTTGGATATATAGAAAGACTTAGGAAAGCTGATCCCAGAAGAGCTTATGGATCTCAAGGTGCTAAATGGAGAGTTATATATGATCCTAGAATGAACTTAGAACAAGCCATTGCCAATAGTTCTGATGGAGATGATATAGAAGCTCAAGATACTCTGGAAAAGATATCATCAAAGCCAATAGAAGCTACTACAAAGCCTAAACAAGTTAACATTAGTCCAAAGCAAGAAGAGCTGGCTAGATCTATAGCTGATCGTTATGTGAAAGATGAAAGAGAATACTTTGTTTATGATAGAATATTAGAAGATCTTAGACGTTATTTATCTGGTCAACAATCTATAGAAGTCTGGAATAGTTATCAAAATGGATTGCTTTCGCCAATAGAAAAGAACTATTTAAAGCCTAATATTACTATGAATAAAAACAAGCTCCAGCTTGTAAAAGATAATACCAAATACAAGTCCCAGCTTGTATCAGAAAACAAGTCCCAACTTGTAGATAACAACTATATATTAACTAGTAATATTAGTATAAATGAAATTGAAAAGAAAAAGATATGCAACAGTTACATGCAAATAATACAAAAGCATTATGGAAGAGCTTGGAGTTACGATCTAAGGCAAGTCGAATTAGCTGGAGATATATTAAGAGCTGGATATACTATTGATAGTTTTAATACTGATGCTGATGGATTAGTTGAATGGTTAAAGAGGAACAATAAACAACCACCACAATCACTACAGTATTTCGTAGCAAGGAAGAGCAACAAAGATAAGCCAAAGGATAGCCATGATATTATTAAACAGATCGCTGGAAAGATGAAGCTATGATATTATTGTACAAACTCTGTACGTTCCTACAAAGATTATACATGGCTGTCAGTCTAAAAATAAATCGTGGGCAAAAAGTGACTATAGGGGGGGATGGTCGTGGTCTATAGTGGGGGTATCTCACAAAAATATTTTCTAAAATTCCATTAAACAAAAAACAGGAGATTAAAACATGGAACTAAAAGCAAAACCTTACGATGTTGTACAGGGAACTAAGTATTTTAAGGATGGCGAGGATAAAACTAGGTGGCAAAAGATGGGAGTTGCCTTTGAAAAGGATGGTAAAATCACTTCAGTTAAGCTTGAAGCTTTACCAATTCCTAATAAAGATGGGGAAATATGGTTAAATATCTTTGAACAGAAGCCTAGAGAGGTTAATGGGATGCCTGTAAACAACATTAATCCATCTGAAGATGAAGTTCCCTTCTAGATATGGCTAGAGTTACTCCAAGCATAGGTCGTTTTGGTGGCATAGGAGCTATTTCAAAGCGATTAAAAGGTTCTAGATTGATCTATGACAACCGAGATCAACTAGCTTTGGCTATGCTTGAGATGGCTTCTACGAATATAACTGATGTTATTACTTGGAAAGGCGATGAAGTTAAGATTAAAGAGATGAAAGACATCCCAGAAACTTCATTAAATGCAATTAAAAAGATCAAAGTAACACCAACTAAGGCTGGAAATATGATTGAGGTTGAGCTTTACGATAAGGTTCGGCTAATGCAGATCTTGGCTAAGAGTGCTGGTCTTTTAGATGAGGAGAAAGAAGTTGATAAACCAGCAGTCGTTAACATTGAAATGGTCATGCCAGATGATAAATCAAAATGATGAAGATATTTTTGAAGATTATCCTCAAGAGTTTATTGAGAAGATGGATGATATGAAAGGCAAGGCAAAAAAGGTTTCGGTTTATGAACATTCTAGATTTGGTTATGACCAGATTGAAAGTCCTAAAGGGATTGATTGTGATTATGATATTGAAAGAAGGAAGAGAAATGGTAAATCAAAAAAGTGATCCTATAATTCCAGCAACTTTAAAATGGGATTTTAGCCAAAGTCCTACTGTTGCAAAGTTTATGAAGTCTAATGCTTTTGTTAGAGGGATAATGGGAGCTGTGGGATCTGGCAAATCTTATGCTTGTTGTGCTGAAATCTTTAGAAGAGCCATTGAGCAGAAGCCAAGTCCTAGAGATAATATCAGATATACTAGATGGGCAATTGTTAGAAACAGTTATCCCATGCTGAAAACAACTACGTTAAAAACATGGCTTGAATTATTCCCAGAACATATTTGGGGAAATGTTCATCACTCCCCACCTATCACTCATCACATAAAATTACCAGCTAGAGGAGATGCTTCTGGGATAGATTGTGAGGTTATGTTTTTAGCATTAGATCAGCCGAAGGACATAAGAAAGTTATTATCATTAGAGATTTCTGGGGCGTTTGTAAACGAAGCAAAGACCTTACCGAAAGCTGTTATAGATGGCTTGTCACATAGAGTTGGAAGGTATCCGACTAAGGCAGATGGTGGCTGTACTTGGCGAGGAATTATTATGGATAGTAATCCAATGTCTGATGATGAATGGTGGTATCGCTTGGCAGAAAAAGAAACTCCTAAAGGAAGATTTAAATGGGAGTTTTTTAAACAACCACCAGCAGTTCTTGAAGTCCCTGTCGATGAATTGCCAGACGATATGCCAGAAGCTCAAGGATATCAGTTTGTGGCTGGTCGGTGGTGGCTTCCTAACCCTAAAGCTGAAAACCTTAATAATCTTCCAGATGGTTATTATGATCAGCTTCTTGGTGGTAAAAACCTTGATTGGATTAGATGTTATGCTCAAGGTCAATATACGTTTGTTCAAGAAGGTAAGCCTGTCTGGACTGAATATAATGATGAAATGATGGCTGGTAATTTAGAAATAGATCCTACTGTTCCCATCCAGATTGGATTAGACTTTGGATTAACTCCTGCTGGTGTTTTTGGGCAGAAGCTTAAAAATGGTCGATGGCATATTTTACATGAAATTGTAACTGAAGAAATGGGACTTGAACGATTTTGTCATATTTTAAAATCAGAAATTGAACTTAGGTTTAAAGGTTGTGAGATTGCGATATGGGGAGATCCTGCTGGTTCGCAAAGAGATGCAATCTTTGAAAGTACTTCATTTCAGCATTTAAAAACTCATGGACTAATGGCACAGCCAACAGCCACTAATGATTTTAGAACTCGAAGGGAAGCTGTAGCTATTCCTATGGGAAGATTAATTGATGGCAAAGCTGGGTTTTTAATTGATAAAAAATGTGTGAAGTTAAGAAAAGCTTTAGCTGGTGGATATCATTTTAGAAGAGTTTCGGTTGGAGCTGGACAGGAAAGATTTAAAGACGTTCCGATGAAAGACATGCACTCGCATTGTGCAGATGCATTGCAATATTGTTTACTAGGATCTGAACATAGGATTATGACAAAGCGACCTACTTCATTCAGTAATTTTAAACCTACAATTGTTAAAACATTGGACTTCGATGTTTTCGCTTCCTAGATTAAATCGAAAATTAAAACTCGATTATCCAAATGATAAGATAGTAAACTTTCATCCTATGCATTTGGACATGATTAAACTTAATAAATTTGATCACGAAAATTTAATGGAAAACCAAACTAATCTTTATAAACTTTATGAATTTTCTAAAGCTGGTTTAGGATTTACTGCAATGTCTGGGAATACCATTTATGCAATCTTTGGTATTTGGGATTTATGGGATGGAGTTTCTGAAGCTTGGTTAATACCTTCCAATGAAATATCTAAAAAAACTCTTAAATTTCATAGAGTAGCTCTTAGGTTTTTTGAGTATTATGCCAACGTAAAAGGCACAAAAAGAATACAATTTACAGTAAGTACACTCAACGTACAAGCAGACAGATGGGCGAAAAGATGTCATTTTAATAAAGAAGCTGAAATGAAACATTATGGCTTAAAAGGCGAAAACTATTATTTATATGCGAGGATATTCTAATGGGAAGTATTTTTGGAGGAAGTTCAAAGCCACCACCACCAGACACAACAGATATTGATGCAAGAGAAAGCAAACTTGAACGTCAAGAAAATGACGAAAAAAGAAAGATAGCTTCTCGTTCAAAAGCTAGAAGAGCTGGTGGATCTAATATGTTAATGACACAGAGAACAGGTGGATCGGCTGTTGGCAATGAGCCAATAGGCGAACAAAAAACTCTTGGTTATGCCAGAAATTCAAGAAATGTCTAAAAAAGAATTTATTCGTAATCCTAAATTTAAAGAAGATCCTATTCCAGAAGAAGAGCCTTCTGAAGAAGGTGGAGAATAATTAATGGCAGAACTTTCTGTAACTGAAATTAAAAAAAGATATAGAATTGCTGAAGCTGACAAAGAGCAATGGAGATCTATTTACGAGGAAGCTTACGAATACTGCCTTCCAATGAGAAATATGTACGATGGCTATTATGAAGGCAATGCTGTCGGTCAAGATAAAATGAAAAGAATTTTTGATAGTACAGCCATTCATTCTACATCACGATTTGCCAATCGCATCCAAAGTGCATTGTTTCCTCCCCAAAGATCGTGGTGTAGATTGACTACTGGAACTGACATTCCTCCAGAACGTATGATTGAAGTTCAACAAATTCTAGATGATTACACAGAAAAAATGTTTAATGTTATGAACCAATCTGGTTTTGATCTAGCAATGGGGGAATTTTTACTTGATCTAGCTATAGGCACATCTGTTATGCTTATTCAAGCTGGCGATGAAATGACACCAATAAGATATACAGCAGTTCCTTCATATCAGATTTGTTTTGAAGAAGGAGCTAATGGAACAGTATCTACTGTTTATAGAAAAATGAAAAGACCATTTGATGTAATTATCAAAGAGTTTCCAGATGCTACTATTCCAGATGAACTAGCTGTAAAGTATAGAGAAAATCCTAATAAAAAAGTTGAGCTTCTAGAAGCAACCTATGAAAAAGATGGATTTATTTATTACTGTGTTTCAACAATGGAAGGAGATAACAAACTAGTTTCCAGAACTCTTAAAGGTATGCCATTTGTTATAAGCAGATATATGGTTGCATCTAACGAAAAAATGGGAAGAGGTGTTGCATTAATGGCACTTCCAGATATTAAAACTTTAAATAAAGTTACTGAATTAACTTTGAAAAATGCCAGTATTTCTATCGGTGGAGTATTTACTGCTGTCGATGATGGAGTGCTTAATCCCCAGACAATCTCAATTCAAGCTGGATCAGTTATAGGTGTTTCTTCTAATGGTGGTGCTAGAGGAGCTTCCCTAGCTCCCTTGCCTAGATCTGGAGATGCTAATATGTCCCAGATCCTAACAAATGATTTAAGAGCTAACATTAAGAGAATGATGTTAGACGATGAAATTGCTCCAGAAAATATGTCTGCTAGAACTGCAATTGAAATACAACATAAGATTAGTTCTCTTTCTGAAAACATGGGAGCTTCATTCGGCAGACTTATTTCAGAAACAATGACACCAATTGTAAGAAGAACTTTAGAGCTAATGGATGAGCTAGGAATAATTGAACTTCCTTTAAAGATAGATGGATTACAAGTAAAGATTGTTCCTATATCTCCCCTCGCTATGGCTTCTAATAAAGATAAAGTAAATGACGTTTTAACCTTTTTACAAATGACACAACAAATGGGAGTTGTCGGTGGTTCATTGTTAAAAATGGATGCTGTAGGAGATTATATTGCAGATCATCTTGGTATTCCCTCTTCATTAAGAACAACACCAGAAGAACGTCAACAAATTATGCAACAGACAATGGAACTTGCTCAACAACAAATGGAACAGCAACAAGGACAAATGCCACCAGAACAAGGGCAAAATCCAGAATTACCAGTAGGATAATATGGCTAATCAATCTGAAAAAATACGATCAATCAATGCTGTGGGATGGGATGGTGTTAATTCAACTGTCGAACCTTTTAGACAAGATAAGAATGAGCAAAGAGATTTAGACACTTGCTTTGCTCAATGTTTTCAAACTGAATCTGGGAAGAGAGTTTTAGAGTATTTTGAAAAAATTACTATTGACCAGCCAGCTTGGATACCTTCGGCTGATCCTAGTTATGGATATGCTAGAGAAGGACAAAATTCAATTATAAGAGAAATTAAGCAAAGGATAAGGAGAACCTATGGCTGAAGCAGAGCAACAAGCAGAGCAGACTAATCAACCACCTCAAGGATTAATGGCAACAGTAGAGGTTGAAAATGAAACAAAACAAGATCCAGAGAGTATTAATCAAGATAATATTTCGCATACTGAAAGTTCTGAAGTTAAGGAAAAGATTGCAGAAAGACCAGAGTACATTCCAGAGAAATTTTGGGATACCAAAACAGGCAAGCTTAGAGAAGAAGAAACCTTTAAATCGTATTCGGAACTCCAAAAAGCCTTTTCGCAAAGCAAACACAAAGTCCCAGAAAACTATGATACAGAAATTTTAACATCAAAAGGTTTTGATTTAGAAGATCCTATGGTTAAAACTTATCTAGGTTGGGCAAAAGATAATGGTGTTAATCAAAAAGGCTTTGAAGATTTAGCTGGTCAAATAATTGGTTTATCTGGTCAAACTAAAGAAAATTTTGAATTTGAAGAAAAAGCAGAATTAGAAAAGCTGGGAAATAATGCAGAAGCTATTATTAGATCAAATAAACAATGGGCAAATGGATTATTAGCTAAAGGTCAATTAACTGAAGAAGAACGATCTGAAATAGATGTTTTAGGTTTTACTGCATCTGGTCAAAGAGCTATTCAAAAGTTAAGAGCTATGATGGGAGATACAAGGCAAATCCCTACAACTGAAACTGCATCAGTCCAAGAAACTGATCAAGAGTTTGAAATTCGTATGTCTAGCTTAATGGGAGATCCTAGATATGGGAATGATCCAGCCTTTACTCACAATATTGAAAAGGAATATGAAAAGAGATTTCCAGCTTCAAGATCTGGTTAATCTCTATAAGTACCTTTTACTCTTTACAAGGCACAGCTTGTAATGTAAAAATTAAAGTAATCTACAACCTATATTCTATAGGCAGATTTGGTTTATGAGAAATCATACGTTGCAGAACGTAATCTGTAGCCAAAGGCTGGATTTATCCAACAACCTAGATGGTGTTCATTTTTTAACTTAACAGGAGTTGATTATGTCAACAGGACTATCTACAGCTTTTGTGCAATTATTCGATGCAGAGGTCAAGCAAGCCTATCAAGGTACAGCTCAACTGCAAGGAGTATGTCGTATGAGAACTGGTGTTGAGGGAAACACAGTAAACTTTCCCACAGTCGGTAAAGGATCTGCGATTGTTCGCACTCCAGCAACCGATATCGTGCCTTTAAATACTAGTTTTGGAACTGTCGCTTGTTCTTTAACAGATTATGTAGCTGGCGAATATTCAGATATATTTAATCAGCAAAAGGTAAATTTTTCAGAAAGAGCAGAGCTTGCACAAGTAGTTGGATCGGCTATCGGTAGAAGGCAAGACCAAATTATCCTAGATGCATTACTATCTGCTTCTGCTGGTTCTTCAGTCGCTAATACTGTAGTTACAACAGGTTCGGCAACTGCTTCTGGACTTTCGGTTGGAAAAATCATACAGGCATCTGAAAAGCTGAACATTAAAAATGTACCAGCAACAGATAGACATATGGTTATTCATGCTTCTGGTCTAGCTTCATTGCTTGCTGATGAAAGAGCAGTAAGTGCTGATTATGCTTCTTTAAAAGCCTTGTCACAAGGTAATGGGGAAATTGGTCAATTTATGGGATTTACTATCCATGTTCTCGGAGATCGAGATGAAGGTGGTTTAACCAAAGATGGATCAAATGATCGTACAAACTTTGCTTTTCATAAGTCTGCTGTGGGTTGTGCTGTCGGTATAGCTCCAAAGACTGAAATTAATTATATCCCAGAAAAAACTTCATTCTTAATTACTGCGATGCTCTCTATGGGTGCTGTGGCAATTGATGCTGATGGTATTTGTGATATTATAACAAGGGAGGCTTAATCATGGCTTTTGCAAGAGCTGGATGGAATCCAATTGGTGGACAATCTAAAAGAGGATCTGCTCCCCAAATTTTCGCTTTTAGTACAGAAGACACAATAGCCACATGTAATACTGCTGGTTATTTTAATTCAGTTTCAGATGAGGTTGCTGTTGGAGATCTTATCTTCGTCAACAGTTCCACAGGTGGAACTTATGTAGCTACATTAGTTTATGTTTTAACCAATGCTTCTGGTGTTGTTGATGTAAACGATGGAACTACTTTAGCGAATACAGATGGCGATTAATCTGTAATTAAAACAATTAGTTAGAAGCATATATTAATTTGTGCTTCTAACAATTAAATTTGGAGTGATAGATGGCATCTGGAGATACAGAAGTAAGAATTTGTAACAAAGCTCTTTTGCTTCTAGGTGCTGAAAGCATAAGTTCTTTTACCGATGGATCTACTGCTGGAAATGCTTGCTCATTAATTTATCCAGATGTTAAAGCTACAACTCTAGGGATGTATGCTTGGTCATTTACGATAGGTAAAAAAGAATTAAATAGAGATGTAGAAACTCCAAATTCTGAATGGTCTTATCAATTCACTATGCCTAATGATATGCTTACTGGAGTTCCAAGAGCTGTTAGAGCAAGTTCTAATGCTGGAAGTCCAACTATTACAAATTGGGAAATAGGAACTACTCTAGGTGGTTACACAGCCTTATTAACTAATCAGACAACAATATTTATAGATTATCAAAGATCAGTTCAAGAAGGAAATATGCCTTCTTATTTTACACAATTATTAACTTATCAACTGGCTTGGCATTTAGCAGAAGTGATGACAGATCAAACAGCTAAATCTGAATACTGGAGAGGTGTAGCATTAGGAATACAAGTTGAAGGATATCGTGGTGGCTTTTTTAGACAGGCTGTAAATATTGATAGTGCTGGTCAAACTCCTTCTGTGATACAGGACTATTTATTAACTGATGTGAGATAAGATGAGTAGATTACAACAATATCAATCTAACTTTTCTCTTGGAGCAATAGATCCCCTACTTCGTGGTCGAATAGATTTACAACAATATTATTCAGCTTTAGAAACAGCTAAGAATGTTTTGATTGAACCTCAAGGTGGATTTAGTCGAAGAGCTGGTTTAAAGTTTGTTACAGATCTTACATCTGATAATGCTTCAAATGGTGTAATGCTTATTCCTTTTGAATTTAGTACAACACAAAATTTTTTAATTGTTGCTACAGCTTACAATACAGCAAATACAATTAGATTTCGTTTCTATGCTAATCAAACTTTAATTACTAATATTAACAGTTCTGGAAATAGTTATTTAGATTATAGTACAGGATCATTATATTCAGTAAGTGCTTTTGAATTAATAAAACTTTATTTTACTCAAAACACAGATACTTTAATTTGTGTACATGAAAACTTAATTCCCTTTTCCATTAAACGAGGATCAGCTAATAATTTATGGACAATAGCACAACTTTCTTTAACAAGTCCTAAAGCACAATTTACAAAAGCCACATCAAATCCTTCAGCGACTATAACTCCAGATGCTACTGATGGAACTGTAAATATTACTGCTTCAACTGGTGTCTTTACTTCATCTCATGTTGATCAATATATAGAAGCTAATAATGGATTTGGTAGAGCTAGGATTGTAGAGTTCACATCAACAACTATTGTTAAAGCTGTAACTGAAACACCTTTTTTTGAAAAAGATGTAGCTATAGCTTCTGGAGCTTGGACTTTAGAAACTGGCTTTGAAGATGCTTGGTCTGGCACAAGAGGTTATCCTAGAACCTGTACATTCCATGAAGGAAGATTGTATTTTGGTGGAAGTGCTACTTTACCTTCAACTTTGTTTGCATCTAAGGTTGGACAGTATTTTGATTTTAAAGCTGATGAAGGTTTAGACGATGATGCTCTTATGGTTACACTTACTACAGATAGTGTTAATGCTATTAATGCTTTGAAGTCTGGAAGAGATCTTCAAGTTTTTACTTCTGGTGCTGAATTTTTCTTACCTCAAGCTGATCTAGAACCAATAACTCCTTCAAATATTGTTGTTAAGTCAGCTACAAGAAGAGGATCTAAGGCTAATATTAGACCTCAAGGAGCTGAAGGTGGAACTCTATTTATTCAAAGACAAGGAAAAGCATTACGAGAAATGTTATTTTCAGACGTAGAGCTGTCGTATGTGGCGAATAATATAAGTTTGCTCTCCTCACACTTAATTATCGATCCTCAAAAGATGGCTCTACGACCAGCCACAGATACGACAGAAGGCGATTTACTAATGATTGTTAATGGTACATCAACTTCTGGTTATAGAACTGCTTCAACACCTTATGCTGGTGGCATGGCATGTTTTATGATGAATAAAGGTCAGAACATTATAGCTCCATCTTTTTTTGAAACTGATGGAGATTTCATAGATGTTGCTGTTGATTTAGATGATATATTTGTAGTTGTTAAAAGAACCATTGGTGGATCTGCTAAATATTATTTAGAAGTTTTTGATGATGATTTTACAACAGATAGTGCTGTGCAAAAATCAACAAGTTTTTCTGGAACAAGTTATTCTGGTCATGCTCATTTAGAAGGTAAAACAGTCGCAGTTATTAGAGATGATATAGTTGATCCATCTGTGGCAGTTTCATCTGGAGCAGTTACAACAATAGCTCAACCAGCATCATATATGGAAGCTGGATTAGATTTTGATGTTGAAGTTAAAACCATGCCATTTGAAGCAAAGTTAGCTAGTGGATCTGTTCAAAGTCAGAAAAGGAGAATTTTAGAAATAGCTCCTATTCTTTATAAATCACAAAATATTGCAATAAATGGTTTTGATATTCCATTAGAAACTTTCCCTATTTCTGGAACTGGTGGTGTCCCTACTTTTAGTGGATCAAAAAAAACAATGGGATTTCGTGGATATACCAGAGATGCCCAAATAACAATAACACAAACTCAACCAGTTTTTTTAACTGTATTAAGTTTAGATTTTAAAGTGAGTATAGGTCAATGAGTGGAGCTGAATTATATCTTGTAGCTAGTCTTGTTTCTGCTGGAGTTAAGTATGGAAAAGCTAAATCAGATGCTAGAAATCTAAGATCACAAGCCTATCAAACTGAAATAAAAGGTAGAGTTGATCGAGCTAATTATAAACAACAAGGAATTGAAGTTCTTAAAGAAACTAGCAAAGTTATGTCGGCAAATATAGCCAGAGCTTTTTCTGGTAATTTAGATCCATTCAAATCTGGGGAAACACCAGATATTATACAATCATATAGTTTAAGAGCTGGGATGAATGATTTTAGTATTGCCAGAGATAATGCATCAATAGTTATGAAACAGGCAGAATATCAAGCTGAAACTTTAAGAGCTTCAGCAAGAGATACAATGAAATTTGCTAAATTAGAACTAATTGCAAATGTGGCTAGTGCTGGTTATGGCTATTCAACAATTGGATCAGCACCAGCTTCAAGCACTATGGCTACATCTTCAGCTAACACTAGTTTAAGTCCCACATATGCAAGAGGAATGACACCTAGAGGATCTGGGGGTTTTACTGGTAATGCTCGTTTGATGCCTACAGGACAATAGATATGGCTGAAAGATACAAAAGATATGAAAGTAAAGGTTTGGCTCTTAAAATGCCAACTGTCGATTTTACTTTTGAAAAAAACAGATCAAATAATCTAAGTAATTTAAGTTCAAACTTAGACAGAATGGCACAGACATTTTATTCAAATGCAGTTCAAACAGCTAAAATAGAAGGTGCTGAATATGGTGCTTTAAATGCTCCTACAGAACAACAATTATTAGATGCTTCTGAAGATAATACTGAATTAGATTTTGTCGGAAATAAAGATACTGTATTTGGAAGATATGCCAGAACAGCTACACTAGAAGCAACTTCTGATAGATTAACTGTTCTAGCTAAACAAGCTATGTCAAAAATCACTCTTGAAGGAAGAACAAATGCTACAGATCCTTCTGAAATAGCAAAAGAATTAGATAGTGTTACATCTGGATTATCAGATGTTTTAGATAATGAAAGTCCTGTTACTTCTAAAAAATTCAAAGCAACTTTAGGTCTTTATGCAAATGCCGAATATAAAACCTATGCTTCAAAATATATTACAGATCAGCAATTACATAATAAGACTATTTGGACACTTGAATTTGATAATATAGTTAATATTGCTTTACCTAAATTAATTGAAGCTGGACTTGTTGCAAATATTCCAACTGATACAACAAAAGATGGAAAGACAGTTTATAAATCTGAAAAAGTTGCAATTACTCCAAATGTTATTAATTCAGTTAAAAGTAATCATTTAAGAAAAATGCCACCTTCCACCACACCAGCAGAAATTTTAGCTAGATCAGTACAGTTTGATAAAGCAGTTTTACAGTCAGCTAAAGATATAGTGCATGAAGCAGTATTTAAAGGCGAAAATCCTTATATTACTTTAAGTCGAATACAAAATGGTAAATTAGATAAATTGCCTTTAGCTGTTCAAAGTGCTTTTTCGGTTGTTGCTGGAGAAGATAAAATGCTTTTAAAAAAAGTAGCTCGTGATGCTTATGATGAAGTTGAAGCTAGAGAAATGACAAAAATTTCTAATGCAAATACAAAAAGAGATGAATTTACTAGAATTGTAGAAATCAATGCTTCTTCTGCTTTGCTAATTAATGATAGACCAGAAGCTCTTAAAAGATATCAAGCACAAATGCTTTTAATGAAAAATCTTGATCCCAAAAAACATAAAGAAATGGTAGAAGTTTTAAAAGAAAATCCAGACTTAAAATATCAAACATATTCAGATGGTGGCACATTTGACAAAATAACTCTTAAATTTTCAGCTCTTAATGTTGATTTAAGTCAACACGAATTAAACACCTATCTTCAAACAGGCAAATTAAACAAAAATGATTTTGAAGATTTTACTAAAAAACTAAGTGCTAGAAGCGATAAAGAATTTACAAGAGCATTAGGATTTGCCAGATCACAATTACAAATACCTACATCTTTTATTCAGATGGGCGATAAAACTAATGCAAATGTGAAAGTGTTAAAAACTATTGAAGAAGGAATGTTTAGAGCAAGAAGAGATGACAAAGATTTTAAAGCTAGTGTCTGGATGGATAATAATTTTGAAGCTTATAGAACAAAAGGAAAAGAAACAGAATTTAAAGCAATAAAAGAATTAGCTAAAAATTATCTTAGTAAACAAAATCTTAATAACTTAATAAATAGAGCTGAAAATGGCTCTACTTACAAACAAATGTTAGTGGATGTTAACACAAAAATTGAAACATATAATAACAATCCGATTAATATAGATAAGGTTACATTTTAAAATGGATGAGTTTGATAAAATATTTGCTGATTTAGAAGCTGTTAGGAATGAGCCTAATTCTTTTGTTTATAAGCATCCTATAACTGGAGAAACTAAAGAAGGTATTGGAGATGCTCCTTTAAATTGGGGAGAATATCCATCTGGTGTTGAAGAAAACTCTATAGAAGCAAATGATTACGATGCTTTCAGAAGCCAATTCTATCCCCTTCCCCATATTATGATTGAAGGAAGTAATGGAGAAGAAGATAGATATTCATTAACTAGTCCAGAAGCTATAGCTGTTTCTCGTAATATGCCAGAAGGAAGTCAGCTAACTGATAGAAACTGGATCTCTGCTTCTCGATTATTGCATGATTATTTTAATCCTAATGCGAAACCTTATGGAAGTGTCGATCAAAGTAAAGATGTCGGTTATGGAATAACCATAGATGGATCTCCTGTTGAAAATGAACAATTAGAAAATGCTAATGAATATGCAGAATGGGGAGTTAATTTTATGACTGCCTTTGATTATAACTTTTCTGCTTTGGCTATAAATACAGCTAGATTAAGTAATGCTCCACCAGAAGTTGCTAAAGCCATGTATTACTTAATGGAAACAGCAGACAGAGAAGGAATGACATTAAAGAACTTTGGTAAAGGTACTTTAGCTATGGCTACAGATCCTTTTAACTTAGGTGTCCTAGCTACCTTTGGAATTGGAGTAGCTGGTAAATATACTGGTCAGCAAGTAACTAAAATGGGATTTAAGGAACTTCTTAAAAATATTGTTATTTCTGCTCCGACAAAAGCAAGTATGGCAACTGGAGTTGAAGCTGGTTTTCTTACAATGGCTGATAATTTAGCCAGACAAAATGTAAAAGTAGATGCAAAAGTTCAAGAAGAATTTGATCCTGTTGAAGCTGGAGTTGCTGGAACTATTGGAACTGTTTTAGGAGATAGAGCAACTGCTGGTATGGCTTCTGTTCTTGAAGGTGGTAGACGAATGTTAGTCGGAGCTGGAAAAGAAGCTGATAATTATTTAGCTAATAATTCTGGTGGAACTACTCTTAATATGGGAACTGATCCTACAGTCCCTATTGCTCAAGGTTTAAGCTCTATAGGTAAGGCTTTAGACGAAACAACACCTAAAGTAGAACAAGATTATTTAGGCTTCTATTCAAAGGCTTTAGAGGTAACTAAAACTTTAAAACAAGAAAAAGGATCTGGACAGCAATTTAAAGGAATGTTGATTAAGAATGGTGTTAAGCAAGATGAATTAGATTGGCTAGGATTAGATGAAGTTTTAAGTAAAGACAAAGTTACTAAGGCTGAAATAGAACAACACATCAATGATAATAGAATTAGAGTTGTTGAAGAAACAGCTATGGATGATGGAAAATCGAAAGAAATGGATTGGACATACAGAAATCGAGAAAGTATGACACCAGAAGAAGCTTATGGAGATGACTATATTCCATCAGAAGCAAATGAAATTATGGAAGATTTTAATTCAAATTTATCAGACTTAGACGTTCCTATGACAATAGATAGAGCTAGTCAAATTGCATTTGAACAATATAATGACAATCCAATTAGCAGACTTGTTGATGCTAATACAGGTTATACTATTACAGGTAATGATAGTGTTGGTTATTCAATATTTAAAAATAGAGAAGATAGTTCAAGTTGGAAAAATTCATTAAATAATTTAAATACTAATAATGACATGGAAACAACTTATTCATTAAATGAAGCTCAAATTCAAGCTGAAAGCATGGCTATGTATCGTGGAGATTTGAATCCATATGAAGGATCGGCTAGATGGAAAGATCATACTGTGGATCAAGGAGAAACAGGAGATAACTATCAAGAAACTAAATTGATATTAGATAATAGTAAAGAAGGCGATTTTTATGAAGAAGCTCACTATGAAGATGCTAATATTCTAGCATCAATAAGACATACAGATAGAATTGCAGATGATGGAAGCAAGGTGTTTTTTGTAGAAGAAATTCAATCTGATTGGGGACAGCAAGGTAGAAGAGATGGATTTAAACTTACTAATAAACAAAGAGATGATTTAGAATTTGAGATAGATGATTTACTCTTAAATCACGAAAAAGAAATTAATTCTTACACAATTAAACAAGGCGATGAACGAATACCTTTTGCCGATTGGTTCTATGCAAAAAGAAAAGAAATGGCACTTACAGAGCAAGCAAAAATAATGGCTGATGGAAAAGATCCTAATGCATTATCACAGAGCTTTATGAGTGGAATAAAAGCTGGGAACATTCTTGGAAATGTAGATAATTCTAAATATTCAAATTATCAAACTTCAATTGAAAAAATTGAAAAAATGAATTTAGATATACATAAAGCTAAACAAAAGAGATATAATGAAGTTCCTCAAGCTCCATTCGTTACCGATACAAATAAATGGACTGCATTAACTATTAAACGATTAATGGCAAAAGCTGAAGATGAAGGTTATGACAGTATCGCATTTAGTGCTGGTATTATTCATGCTAACAGATGGAACAATCAAGGCTTAAAAACTTATTACGATAAAGTTCTTCCTTCAGTAATTAATAAAGTAGTTGGTAAAATAGATAATAGTTCCATTGGTACTGTTACAATGAAAAAAGGAATTAGATCTTCAGAGCTAGATGATTTCCCACAATTAGCAATTAGACTTACTCCAAAAGTAAAAGAAACAGTTAAAAAAGGACAAGCATTATTTTCTGCTGGTGGTTTAGTAGGAGCTTCAATGTTGAGTTCTCAAGGCGAGAATAGTGAGGTTATGAATGGCAATACCTAATGATCCAGTAATAGAAGAAACTATATCTCCTGTAATGACAAATGAAAATGTTATTCCAGAAGAACAAGTTATTTCAGAAAATAATACGAATGTAAAAGATTCAGATATTAATGGTAATGAAATATTAAATAGTGAGCCATCATACGAACAACATGCAAGCTTGAGAACAGGTATTTCTAAAGTTGCTAAGACTGTTACAGATGGAGTTTCAGATTTCTTTGATAGTGGAGCTGATTCATTAATTGCTCCAGCAGTTAAAAAACAAAGACTTAAAGATGCAAAAAATAAAAAAAATATAGAAGATCAATCTATTGATGAAAATCCTTTAGTTTTTTCGGCTGATGGAGAACTAAGAATAAGAAATGCTAATCCAGATGAAATGGCAATACTTAATAATTATGCTGACGGAAGCCAGCCAATACAAACTGGAAAAAAAGGTAATAAAAAATGGAAGCAAGATGAAAAAATAATACTTCCTAACTTAGAAAAAATTACAACTTTAGATGGAGATAAAGATAGTCTGGATAAATTTTTAGCTTCCACATACCTTGCCTACAAAGATGCTAAAATCGATGGTAAAAAAATATTAGAAAAAGGTAATCGTGGTTTTAAAGAAATAATAGCCGATGCAAATAAAATTGGTGCAGTAGATATATTTCTCCAATTAATGAATAGAAGAAAAGGAGATAAACCTTTTAGTGATTCAGAACTTTTTGCTGGTAAAAAAACTGTTTTATCTTTGCAAATTCATGCAAAACAATTGTTAGATAAAGCTATTAGATCTGGAAATCTTCTAGATATGGCTAAAGCTTCACAAGCAATTTCAATAGAAGGTTATGCAAGTATACAGCTTACAAAAGTTCAAGAAGATGTTGGAAGAATACAAGTTTCTAATAAAATTATAGCGATGCCTTCTGCATCAAGAACTTCTTCTATGGCTTCAATGTTAGAAACTGTAGATGGTGGAACTGGGACTGCTGTTATTACAGAACAAAACCTTGCAGAGTTTGTTGAAGCTTATGGTGGGGAAGAAGGTATGCGACAATTTTTAGCAATGTATAATAGACTTCCCTCTTCTATGCAAAAAAATCAATTTGCTAAATACTCCAATTGGAAAAAAGCTGGAGATAGTTTAATTGAAATATTTCAATCAGCTTTATTATCAAATCCATTAACTCATGGGTTTAACTTTGCTGGGCAATTAGGATTTCAAAATTTATTAATTTTAGAAAGAGCTGTTGGTGGAGAAGGTGCTGAAGCTTTAGCTATGATGAAAGCACAATTTAAATATTTACCTCAAGCTTTGAGAGCTGGATATCATGCTTTAAGACATGAAAAAAGTTTGACTGAAGCATCAACAAAACTTGAAAGTAATATGAAAGCCATTAGTAGAGAAGCTTGGGGATTAAGAAATACTGAAGAAGGTGGTGGAGCTGGCGAAAATGCTTTTGCACATTTTGCTGATGGCTTTGGTGTTATGATGAGATTTTTAGGTTTTAGACCTTTGATGGCTATGGATGACACTTTCAAAGGAGTTTCTCGTGGTATGCAATTAGAAGCTTTAGCTGTTCGAGCTAAGAATACTGCTTATACTGCTGTTATGGACACAGGTAAAGTTCCTAAAGGATACACAGGCACATTAACAGAATATGCAAATGAACAAGCATCTTCAGCACATTTAAAAACATTACATTCACAAACAGCATTTGATGAAGCAAGTGAATTTGCTCGAATGGCAACCTTCCAAGATCAATTAACAGGAATGTTCGGAGATCCAAAATATGCAAATGTACTTAATACTCCCCTATTTAAAATATTTATTCCATTTTATAAAACACCTACAAAAATTGTTCAAAGGATTATGGAAAGATCCCCTTTAGCTGTATTGATGCCAAGTGTAATGAAAGATCAATTAATTAATGGATCTGCATTTCAAAGAAAACAAGCTTTAGCAAAAATTGGAGTTGGAAGTGGCATTGGTTTATCTATGTTATCTCTTTCATCTGGATTAATTTCTGATGATTTTGTTATGACAGGTTATGGAGAAACAGATCCTAAAGCCAGAAAAACATGGCTAGAAACTCACGAACCATATTCATTTGGCTTTAAACAAAAAGATGGAACATGGGATTGGGTAAATTATAAACGATTAGATCCTTTATCTGGTATATTAGGTTTTTATGCAGATACAGCATATTCAATGAGATCAACCAATGATCAAGAGTTTTTGTTTGATTTTTTTCTAAGTACAGCTCTAGCTTCTATGAAATACGTTGCGACATCCCTTCCAATGACACAATTTATCGGAAGTTTAATTGATACTGCTGGATCATCCTTTGAAACTGAAAATGGTAAAAGGGATAGAATAGTAGAACTTTTTGCTAAACAAGCAACAACAACTGCTGGAACTATAGGTCAACATATTGGAACTGGTGGATTATTTGGTCAAGGGATGTCTGGTACTGTGGAAAGATATGTTAGTCCAAATTCTTCAAACGTAATGCCAGAAGAACGATATGGATATATTCCATATGTGGGAATGTCAACTTTTCTTAAAGGTCATTATGAAGGTTTAAATCAATTAAGATCACGAATACCTTCATTATCTGAATCTTTACCAGCTAGTACAAATAGATGGAATGAGCCAAAAACACAAACAAATGGTGCATTATGGGAAACAATTATCCCTTATAAAGTTAAAAATAAAAGTGCTGGAAATGTTATAAATACAGAACTTAATAGAATTGGATTAGGATTTAATAATCTCCCTCGAAACATGGGAGAGCCAATGTTACAATTATCTGGAAAACAATATCAAAGATATATTGAATTATATAATAATCCTACATCTTCAGATTTTAACAAAATATTGTTTGAAGAAGAAAATGTTCCTAATGTTTTAGAAGTTTTTAAAAATGTTATTGAAGGTAAAATAACAGATATTGATGGGAAATGGGTATTTGATGAAGATGAAGAAAATTATAAAAAGATGTTTAATGAAGAATCAGAATTAGTGGATTCTAATAGAAAGTATAAAATAACAATGCTTAGAAGGATTGATAGTCAATATAAAGATATAGCAAAAAAGTTAATGTTTTTAGAATATCCAGATTTATTAGCTGTAAAACAACAAAGAGATTCTTATGAGGATGAATGGGGGAAAAATCCACCAATGATCGAAGCTCCAACAGAGAGTGAAATAGATACTGTTAACCAACAAAACAAAAAACTATTAGATTCTATGGCGAACTAATCATGGTAAATTTACAAGACATAATTTTAATTTTAATGTATAAAGACAGTAAGGAAGGTATAGAGTATGGCAACATTTAGTTTAAATGATACTGTTCGTAGAGCCATTTCAACAGGAAATGGAAGTACAACTTCTTTTGCCTTTTCTTTTCAAGTCAATGCAATAGCAGATATTAAAGTTTATGTTGATGGAACTTTGAAAACTCAAGGTACTGGATCAGCTAACTATGCAGTACAAGATGGATCTGGTAATGCTGGATTAACTAATACTGGAACTGGTTCTGTTGTGTTTGTTACAGCTCCTTCAAATGCGACTACAATAACAATTCTTTCAGACATCCCTCTTTCTAGAACTTCATTATATACATCTGGTGGAAACGTAACAGCTTCATCTTTAGAAGATGATTTTGATACAATAACTATGGCTTTAGGAGATAGAGAAGAAAGAGATGCTAGATCTATAAAAGCTCCTGTTCAAGATCCAATATCTATTGATATGACATTGCCAGCTAAAGCAGATAGATTAGGAAAACTTTTAGGATTTAATTCATCAACTGGTAATCCAGAAGCTACATTTACAACAGCCGATGGACAAACATTAAATGCTATTGCATCGGACATTGCTACATTAGCCGACTTACAGGATGGAACAACAGTATCAAATGGTCTTAGTGGATTAGCTGGTATTACAGGAAACATAACTACTGTTGCTGGGATAGCTTCTAATGTTACTACTGTAGCTGGGATAGCTAGTGATGTAACGGCTGTTGCCAATGTTGCTAGTGCTGTCTCAAGTGCTGGAGCTAATGCTGTTTTAGCAGAAGGCTATGCAGTCAAGGTTGATGGAGCAGTTGAAAGTGGGAAGTATTCATCTAAAGCATGGGCGATTGGTGGAACTGATATAACTGATACAGCAGGAGCAGGAAGTGCAATGTCTTGGGCAGTCGAAGCAGATACAGTCGATGGCACTTTATTTTCAGCTAAAGTTTATTCTAGTTCTGGAAGCACATTAAACGATGGTTCGGCTAAAAACTGGGCTTTAGGTGGTGGAGATAGTTTCGCTACATCAACTACTGTTGGAACTACTGGTTTATATTCAGCGAAGTATTGGGCAGAACAGTCAGCTTTATCTAAAACAGAATTTTCTAATATCTATCATGGCTCATCTGCAACTGATCCTACTGGTGTAACTGTTACAGCAGGAGATTTATATTTCAATAGTGGTTCTAGTGTACTTAAATTTTATAATGGCTCTGCATGGAACACAGTAGAAGCAGTAGATACATCAGAATTAGCAAGCAATGGGTTTGCTGTGGCAATGGCTATAGCTTTATAGGAGTAAAATATGGCACAAAATTTTAAACAAATAAAAATGAGAGAAGTAGGTGCAACTCCAGTTGATATACCTGACAATGCAAACTTCCCTACTGGGTTTCATACTGTCATTGGAATGAACATGGCTAACATAACAGCTAATGCCATAACCATATCGGTATATATTAAAGCTACAGTCTCAGCTAGTGTTGTAGATTTTTATGTAGTTAAAGATATGACGATACCAAGTGGTTCAGCTTTTACACATGACTCAAAGATCGTGATGTTAGCAGGAGATAGATTATATTTTGTAAGTGATACTGCAACATCATTAGATGTAATTGTTAGTTACGTTGAAAACATTAGTACATAGGATTTGATATGCCTTTTATTGGAAATACACCTGACGTAAACTTCACTAGCTTTGCCAAGCAAGACTTAACTGGTGTTACTGGTAGCCCTGCTAAAAGAGGATTTACCCTAACTCATGCAGTAGCAAATGCAAATGAGATTGAAGTGTTTGTAAACAATGTAAGACAAGAGCCAACAGAAGCTTATACAGTTAGTGGTACTGGATTAACCATGACTGGAGATGTTGAAACTACAGATGACTTTTATATTATTTATTTAGGTAAGGCTTTACAAACAACTGTTCCACCTGATGGCTCTGTTAGTTCTGCAAAGATTGCTAATAGTGCAGTAGACCTTACATCAAAGGTTACTGGTATATTACCTACTGGAAATGGTGGTAGTGGAGTATCTTCAGTACCATCATTCTTCGCTTTTGGAGCTTCTAATGATTGGGTTGATAATGTATCTTTAGGTAGTGTTATAGTTTTAAACTCAACTAAACATAATGTGGGTAGTCACTACAGTACAAGTACTGGTAAATTTACTGCACCAATTACTGGGGTTTACTCGTTTTCATTTAATCTTTATGTAAAGAACGGAAGTGGTACAGCAAAAATTGGAGTCTATTTAGATGATACTGTTATAAATTATACCAATACTGGGTATCCACTTATACAAGCATACACACAAGATGCTGATACTAATGACGAAACAATAGGTACATCTTGGAATTATTATATGACTGCAAATCAAACTATGTCTTTGTATTCTGGTGATGCAGGAACAGATTATTTTGCCTCAATGTCATTTTTTAGTGGTTTTTATATAGGAGGATAACATAATGGCATTAAGCAAAATACAAGTCTCCTCAATGGCAGACAATACAATT
>TARA_B110000483_G_scaffold231777_1_pt1 | contig 24736 bp, 29 predicted proteins | sample TARA_B110000483 | Tara Oceans TARA_B110000483 (sample SAMEA4398176) | marine metagenome | biome: Polar Biome; feature: [SRF] surface water layer (ENVO:00010504); material: water (ENVO:00002006), including particulate matter (ENVO:01000060) such as... | depth 5 m
GAAAAATTTAAAAATGAACCCGAAAAAATAGTAGACTCAATTATAATATGTTGTAAAAACGGACCTTATGATGTAATGATAACAGCTGAAACTAACAAACAAGCTAATGTTTATTTATCAGATGATTTTTCTTGTACTACAAAAATTTATAAAAGAAAGAATCATATTTTTTACATATCCAAAGAAAATACAAATTTAGATGAAACATTTTATACAGCGTGTATAATAGCAACTGTACCAGAAAATTATACAGACACTTACATTGCACATTCTAGTCTTTTAAAAGTACAAGATTTGATAAAAGTATGTAGCGAAACCAAAGATGATTTTATTTTTAATTTTGCAGAAAAATAATCAACTTAAATAAATATTAGATTATAATTTATAAATATCATGTTTTCTTCTTTTAATGAAATGAACAAATGTATAAAAAGAGAAGACATTAATAAGATTACCGGTTTCAATCCTATTAATGTTTTGTCCTATCAAAAAGCTTTTATTCATAAGAGTGTTCTACGTTTTCTAACAGATGAAAATCTAAATTCTTCATATGAAAGGTTTGAATTTTTAGGAGATTCGGTATTGAATTTAATAATAGCTAATTTTATTTTTCATAAATACCCAGATAAAGAAGAAGGTTATCTAACTAGAATTAGAACAAAACTTGTTAATGGAAAAACGCTTGCTTACTTAGCAAAAAAAATCAATCTAAATCAATTTTTAATAATAAGCAAGAACGTTGAAAGTATAAACGGGAGAAATAATGATCGTATTCTAGAAGACATCTTTGAAGCGTTTCTATGTTCTATTCATGCAGATTTAGGGTATAAATACGTTGAAAATTTTGTTATAAGACTCGTAAATGAACATTTAGATTTTAATTTTTTAGAAGAAGATAATAATTATAAAGATATTCTTCTTAGAAAATGTCAGCAGTCGCTGCAGATTAATCCAGAATATGAATTAATTTCTACAACCGGACCCGCGCACAAAAAGATGTTCACATCTATAGTTATAATAAATGGAAATAGATATTCGACGGGGATAGGCAATACAAAAAAAGAATCAGAACAAAATGCATCAAAAAATACTCTTGAAATTATTCAATTATAAATATATTTGCTTACAAATAATGGTTACCCGCTTTTAGGAGCTATTTTAACAACATTTCCTATAGGTATTATGGCAATGTTAAGCGTTAAGAATTCGTCTCTTAGAAACAAATTACTTAATAATATACTTACTGGAAATGTTGTTATAGTTTTTACATGGTTAGCAATCTATTATTATTCTAAATATAATACACTTGTTTCAAACGATACCTTGGGTATGATTGGTTTACTTATATGGGTTACATTAAGTTTTGTCTATTTTGTATATCTTTATCTTTATCTTTATCTTGATTCTAATTAATTTGCCCCAGTGCTACCAAAACCACCCGCGCCTCTAGAGGTAACAACATCTACGTCATCAACCTGATATCTAGGAAGATTTCCATCAAATGCTACAATCTGAAAATAACAGCAGCCTTCTTGAAAAAGAACATCTGTTGGTCCGACGTTGTCTACTACTACCATTACATCGCCTCTGTATTTTTTATCAATAATTCCAATTGAGTTTGCAAGTCTAATTGTTGTTTTTGAAATTGAACTGCGAGGAACTAGCATATAACCATACGTAGGGTTAGCCTTAAAATTCAAATTAATTTTAAATGAGCGACAATTTCCTGGAATAATAATAGATTCTTGCATAGGAATATCAAGTCCAACGTCGCCATTTTTAGATGCTTTATTATATGTAGGATGAGACTTCCAATAATGATCATTTACAGGGTCAATGGTTAGGAAAAGCATTTTGTTATAAATTATAATGGAACATTTTCTTAAACCTGTTTAATTATAAATATATTTAAGAAAATGTTCCATTATAATTTATAAGTATGTGTATTAATAAATCAGGTTTTATTTCTCTTGGTAACAAAATCAAGCACATTGGTAATTCTGGATTTGTAAAACTTGTGGATTGTATGCCTAGAGTTATACCCGATAACTGTACAAAACTTATGTGCGACCATGCTATTGTACAAGCTGCAAGAGTTTCTTTTAATGACGGTATTAAGACGCCAGAAAAAGACGTTAAACTTATAGATTTTCTAATTAAACACAAACATACTAGTCCTTTTGAAATGGTTAAATTTAAATTTCATATCAAATGTCCGCTTTTTGTACAAAGGCAGTGGATTCGTCACAGAACTGCTAATGTAAACGAAATATCTGGAAGATATTCAGTACTTAATCCTGAGTTCTATATTCCAGATAAACTATTTGACCAGGGTACCCTAAATAAGCAAATGTCTGGCAATGAAATTACTTCTAAAAATACAAAAGAACTTTTTGATGATTATATGAGAATTTCTGTAAAACAATATTCTATGTACAAAAGACTTGTAGACCACGGTGTTTCAAGAGAAATTGCGCGGATTGGTTTGCCATTGAATATGTATACAGAATTTTATTGGTGTATAGATTTGCACAATCTTTTGAACTTTGTTAGATTGCGTTCAGCATATAATGCTCAGTCCGAAATTAAAGACTACTCAGATTCTATGAAAGAACTGATTTCTGACCTATGTCCGCATACAATAAAGTCTTTTGATAAATATAATGTGTCTACATTAGACAAAATTTAGATAAAAATTTAATTATATATTTCTTAATGAAAGAATTAAAGTTAAATACCGGTTTATTGTTAAATACCGGTTTATTGTTAAATTCCTGTAAAAGTATATATTCAAAGTCTCTTTGTTTTACAATGTTTTTGAATTTTGAATCTATATTTGGTGTTATTGATTGTCTAGAAGAATAATTAAAACTTTCGAATTGAATATCCGTGTCAATCTGAAAATAAAGAAGTTTTAATTTAAGCATATTTCTTCTTAAGATTTTCTTTTGGTAATCGTAATATTTTTTAAGAATACAATCAAATAGTTTATATTCATTCCTAAGTAAATTTGTAAAATGAGTTTTTTCGAATACTAATGTATCTATACTTACGCCTTTATTTACACGTACGTTGTCATCTTCTATTTCAAAATTTTGTTTTTGAATATAATTGTTTATACAACTTAGAATGGAAATTATAAGATTATGTATACTTTGTATTTCTTCAAAAGAATATTCTTGAAAATTTATATCGTTGTATGGTGTAAATTCTTTTTCATAAGAGATGTCTTTAAATATTTCTGATGTATCTATATTAGATAAATTGTGGATTATTTTAATGTAAAGTTTATAATATTGTCCATACATCTGATAAATAAATAACTCAAATAAACTTTTATAATTACTAGTGTCCTTTTTTGTTAAGTTTATTTGGAAAAATAAAGTATCTAAAGACGTTAAATATTCTTCAGATTTTGTTGCTTGTTTTAGATATTGTTTGTAAATTGATTCTAAATTTTCACATTTACCCTCTATTTCATTAATTATTCTAGATATGTCATTTTTAGAATCTTCTATTTCAATAAAACAGTTGGTCTCAGTCATTATTATAATTAAATAAAATATTAAATTATATTATAATGAGTTCTGAAGCTTTAAGAGAATATATACCATGGGAAAATCATCATGAAACAATTTTTGTAGACTGGGCGGATAAAGCAGCTTGTTATAAATGGATGCATAACAAATCGTATTTAAAGTATTCTGTAAAACGAAATATGTTTACAATACCTGTAATTATAATGTCTACGTTAACAGGGACTGCAAATTTTGCTCTAGAAAGAGTACCCGTAGAATATCAGGACACGTGTTCTATAATAATAGGAAGTGTAAATATTTTAGCAGGTATTATAACAACTGTTGCACAATTTTTAAAACTTAACGAATTAACAGAAAGTCATAGAACTTCTAGTATATCATGGGATAAGTTTCATAGAAGTATAAGAATAGAACTTATAAAATCACCAGAAGAAAGACCAGATATAAATTATTTTATTAAAACATCTAGAGACGAATATGATAGACTTATGGAAACTTGTCCTCAAATAGACCGTGACATTGTAGAATCTTTTAGAAAAAAATTAACAAAAGGGATAGATAAAAATGATGTTTTTAGAAAGATGAAAAATTATAACAGACTTATTAAACCAGAACTTTTTAACGAAATTTCTTCTTTAAAAGACGTTGTTTACAAACGAATTACTAAAAATATAGAAATAAATCAAATCGAAAGAAATAAAATTGAAAAATTAGCATTAGATCGCGAAAAATATAGAAGAAACTATACAAAAGTTTATGAATTCATTTCTACATTTAAGGATAAATATTATAGACAACCTTCCCAAGAAGAAATAATATCAAATCTTAAAGAAATAGATTTACCAGAAATACATATAATAATTAATGAGATTAGCTTAGAACCTTAAAATAGTCTACTTAACAAATTACCTTCTACACCCAACCCTTCTGCCGTTTGAAAATATTTATTGTCTTTAAAAGTCCAGCTTAGATAAATAACTAAAATAAGTATTAGTATTATTACAGCTAGTATACCTAAAAATTTAATTTTAGAAATTGCACACAATTTTTCGCCAGAAGGGGGTTTTCCATCTATACATTCCGGTGGCCAATCAGTTTCCATGGCTGAAGAATAAAATATAAACATTAAAAAAGCTAAGACTAATATCATTACAAATATATGCCAATAATTTGCAATGTTGCCAATTGTTTGCGTACCGGATACGAATGAATTTAATACAGACATTATTATTATTATTATTAATGTAATATATAAATTTGCTAAAAAATAATAAACTTAAAATTATTTATTATATTAATATAATACTAATGTCTCTCGGCGAACAACAGAGACAAAAATTGCTAACATGTCTAATTAAATTATCCTTAAAATCTGGGTTCGATTCTCTTGAAAAATTTAGAAAGTATAAAGAAAATAAAATGTGTTTTACCGGTTATAAACCTGTTTATCCAGAGGTACAAATTATTTCAACATCAGACGATAAGACATACATTGATAATCTAAAAGTTATGACTGCACAAAATCTATACGATTCTAAAACTGGAAATATAATTAAATTAACAGATAAATTATCTAAAGAATTGAAAATATCCGAGCCTCCTATAGATTGGTGGGCATCAGAAAAATGGGACGGAATTCGTGCACTTTGGGATGGAGAAAAAATGATATCAAGAGGTTCAGGTGTTGGTAAACCTAAGGTTTATACTTTTATACCAGAATGGTTTAAAATGACTTTACCGCCTGGTATAGCTTTAGATGGAGAAATATGGATAGGAAGAGGACTTTTTCAAAAAACAAGCAGACTTTCAACTATAAAACCTGGCAAAAGTTATACGCAAGAACAAATTAATAACATATGGATAGGAACTGAAGATCCGCCTGTTATATTTAAAGTATTTGATGTACCGGGTGAAACTACTCCGTTTGAACAACGAATGAGACTTTTACAAACATTAGTAAAAGACAGAAAAGCTTGTTGGGATAAATTAGAGTATCCAGGTAAAAAAATATTTCCACTTCAATTTACAGAACAGGTTAAAATTAAGTCAATGGAACAGCTCGTAAATCTTTATAAAAAACTCACATCAGAAGGCGCAGAAGGTATAATGCTACGCGCATCTGGTTCTCCATATGAAACAAAACGTAGTAAATATATGTTGAAGTATAAAATAAAAGAAGACGCAGAATGTATAGTCAGGGGATACACAATGGGAGAGGGAAGACTTAAAGGACTTTTGGGTTCTTTGAATTGCGAAATCGTAGTAGATTCCGAACCTTCTGGAGTATTCACACAAATAGGAACAGGTCTTACAGATTCTCAAAGAGAAAACTATATTATTTCTGGCCATCCAGAATCTATTCCTATTGGAAGTATTATATCCTTTAGTTATATGGAGATGACAAGGGATGGTGTACCAAGACATCCTGTTTATCGTGGAATACGAGATGATATAGAAAAACCAAAGTCAGATACAACAGCTAAACAAGTAAAACAGATACTTACAAAAATAATGAACAAAATTTCTGCTACAAAGGAGGCAAATTGGCAATTTAAAGTAAAGTATTATAAACAAGCTATATCTATACTTAACGATGCTATGGAATTAAATACAGTAGAAGATTATATTAGAATATTCAGAGAAAACGGAATGCAACTCAAAGATGAAGAAAACTTCAAAGCAAAAAATGGTACATGGAAGAGTACCATACTTCAAAAAATAGATACTATACTTAAGACGGGAGAAGTTGATAACATATCAGCAGACCTAGAAGCTGTAGCAGTTGAAAATTTAACTAAGATACCCGGAATTGGTCCAGCTAAAGCTTCAGAATTGTATAGGGAAGAAGAAATAACAACTATTTCAGAATTAAAAGAAGTTTATTCTGTTAATAAAAAGGTAATTAATGATAAGCAAGCAATTGGGTTAAAACATTTTGATGACTTGCAAAAACGTATTCCAAGAGAAGAAATGGATACCTGGAAAGAAATTCTAACAGAGACGTTTGATGAAACACTTAAAGAACTTGGCGAAACTGGTAAACTTGTAATTACAGGTTCTTATCGTAGAGAGAAACTGGACTCTGGAGATATCGACGCATTAATTACGACGAATGTTCATAACAAGGATCTTATGAATACATTCTATAATAATTTAATTAAAAAGAACATAATAGCGCCTAATAATATTATATCAAAAGGTCCAATTAAAATAATGGCTGTTGCTACTATAGACGAAATATATCGTCATCTTGATATTTTTTATTACATAGCTGATGTATACCCATTTGCTCTTCTTTTCACAACGGGTTCTAAAGAATTAAATACTACTATGAGAACACGCGCTCTTAGACTAGGTTATTCTCTAAATGAGAGAAATCTTACACATAATTCTCCTTCCGGAAACCTCGTAACAGAAAGAGAGTATCTTACAATTATAGAAAAAGAAAAACCAGAAAAAGAAGAAGACATTTTTGCCTTTTTGAAAATGAAATATCTACCGCCAAAAGATAGATAATAAAATGTTTATTATTTACTAAATGAGTTGTTATTCATACAAAATTATAAACGAAACCAATAATCCAATTCTAAAGAACGTTGATATAACAATTATTTTAATAATGGAAGACTCAGATAGATTTAAATATGATTCTTTTTTATTGAATTTAAGTAAGAAAACTATATTTCAATACAACAAGGGCTTTAGAGTCTGTAAAAAACCGTCTACAATTCTAAAATCTAATAATGACATTATACATGCTTATTATACAGCTTTTGAATACACAAAAACCCTGAATAATGTCCTTATTTTAGAAGAAGACGCCGAAGTTTTGTACTATACAAGAAGTCATTACAAGATTGTAGATGATTATATATCTAAAGATTTTAAAGTTTTTTCATTTGCTACAAATGGAGTATTTACAAGACTAAACGAGAACTTTTATAGTGTCGATGTTGCACATGGTGCTCAGGCTCAAATATTTAGTAAAAATGAAAGGCTTAAAATTATGAATGATATGGAGAATGATAATTTTCTGGGGGAGATAGATGCAACATATTTTAGAAACAATGTTGTTGTTTATAAACATCCTTTAATAGTACAATTATTTCCAGAAACAGAAAATTTCAACAATTGGAGTGGAAACAAGGTATTAAATAAACTTGGGATTAAAATTGCTGAATTAGATAAAAATAAGTCTGGATGGGAAACAATATACATTTTTAGTAAATTAAGAGGTAAAATTAAATTTAATACATTTTTATTAATACTTTTACTATGCATATTTGTATTATTTATTTACAGAAAATAATCAATATTAAAATAAAATGTATTATAATTATAATACATATAATGGAATTGTTACGCGATCCAAAAGTTGAGCAACAGTTTCAAAAATTGGTAAGTAAATTTTTATCAAAAAACGACAATTATGATATGAAAAAATTCATTGGAGGTTTACCAGTTACATTAGAAAGAGGAGACGTATCTCAATTAATGATAAAGGGTCCAAATGGTAAAAGTAAATATACTGTAACACAAAAGGTAGATGGTACGCGTGTTTTTATGTATATTGGCCCAGATTCTGAAACAACCGATGTTAAACAAAGACAGGTTTGTTTCATAGATAGAAATATGAAGATATACACGGTTCGTAATGCCACGAGAGATATCTTACCATATGTAAATTCAAGAGAAATGCTTCTTGATGGCGAGTTAGTATTTTTTGACCAAGACGGCGTAAGTCATAAAGAACTTGAATCTAGATACGTGAAAGGAGTATCTTTTATGGCTTTTGATATTTTATTTGGACCCGAGAATATAGACATTACATCTGAAAATATTAAAGTAATGGGACAAGAATTTTCAATGACTGTTCCAGAAGATGGAAAACTTAGAACAGACGCGTGGCCTTACATTAATAGATACGATATTCTTCATAAACTTTTAATTCCTTCTAAGTTTAACAAAGAAGAACCAGTTCTCACTGAAGCATTTAAAAATGTAAATTGGTTTAATATAGAACTCAAACCTATCTATTTTCTAGATGCATTAAAATCTCATAGAGTAATTTATAACGAATCCAAAACTGGTTATCTCCAGACATTGTTGTCCGGAAATCGTAAAGGATTCTATGACATGTTAATGAAAAAATATAATAAACAAGTAAGTACATTTATTAAAAGAACTGTTAAATTAGATGGATTAATTTTTACAGCTGCCGACACATTGTATACAATAGGTTCTTGGGATAAGATGTTAACAACTCAGTATAAATGGAAACCAGCACATGAACAGACCGTAGATTTATTAGTTAGAATTGTATCCCCCGGCGCAGCTGCACTGTTTGTATCAAAAGGCGGTAATATTGAACCATATCAAGTAAATTATAAACAGGTAATCGTTAAAGTTCCGCCAAGTATTAAAGACAACGATGTAGCAGAATTCTCTTTAGACCAAAATGGGAGATTTGTGTTTAAAGAACTAAGAAAAGACAAAAAGACTCCCAATGCATTGCGCACAGTTATTAACGTAATAAATAGTTTTAAAAATCCTGTAAACATAAACGATTTGTACTACTTTTTAAACTTATCAGAGACAACAACGAAAGCTGAAATTAAAAAGGTATTGGAGTATTCTAATAAAGCTAAACTACTAAGATGCGTGGCAATATATAACTCGACGAGTATACTAGAACCTAAACAATTAAGTATTATAAGAGACATGATTAAAAATGTAAATGTAAATAACGAAATAGAAACGGAGTTGCGATTTGGAATACTAAGGCAAAGTTTCAATCCTAAAATTAATAGAGACAAATTTATAAACATTCTAAATAAAGTCGAAACTTATAAATTCAAAAAAAGTATAGACGACCTTGTCGACGTATACTCTGATAATGTAAGAACTAGATATGTTTTCTCTCGGGACTTTGGTAAGTATATATTCTTAGATTCTATAATGAAAAATAGAATTTCAAAGGTAGACATTTCAATGAAAGATGTAATAAACTTAGATGTACGCGTGGCCATGTCATCCGAAGTAAAGGTAAAACAGTACAATACCGAGGGACAATCTTACAGGAAATATAGAATGTCTTATACAGAACCAAATGAACTTTTTAGATTAGACTTTACAGCAATTACAGGAGGGATGTATAACGATAGAAGCTTTGTAATGAGCAAAGATTCTATTGAAATATTTCAGATAGAGATTGAATTTTTAAGTAGTGATATAGATGTGAATAAGTTATTCAAATTTATTATTAAAATGTTAAACAATTGATAATTTTCCATTTGAAAATGAATAAGTTTCATCAGGTGTATCCCATTGTTCTGGGTCGCTAAAAAAAGTGTACTCAATTGGATTAAATTTAGATAGTAAAATATCAATAGTTTCTGCAAATGTTTTAATCATTTCAGACTTATTTAATATAGATATTTTTCTATTTGGAACTACATTTCCGTCTGCGTTTCTATTAACTTTAATATTGAAGTAATCATTTACGAATAAGTCATCTGGTATTTCTCTTTTATTAAAGGCGTAACCGTTTAAAAAATCTAAACCTATACCCTCGGGTATAACATTACTATCGTAGCCAAATTTTATAGTTTGTTTTGTTTTTTCAAGAATTTGTAATTGAATTATATCTTGGTATGTATCTTTATTTCCCCATATTATATAATTACAACATTCAGTATCTACGTATACCAATTTAGTCAATTTATTGTTATCTATTATCTCATAAGAACCTTCTATTATATTAGAATAAACATCTGGATAAATTAAAATTTCATCTATAACACTCGTAAATAATAAATTTTGAAGGTCAAAAAGTATTACATATCTTTGTTGAAAATCACTGGAAGTGACGTCTTCGTTGTAATACAATAAGTCTACTATATGATATTCATTCTTAAATTCTACATCATTAAATCTAAGATATCCATTTAGTACAATTGTATCTGAAAATTTATTAGAAATCTGACACTGAACTGAATTTAGTTTATCGTTTATATAAAAATTACCATCTGGGCTTAAAACTAACATAAAATTGGCCGTCTCGTTTGGTATTTTTCTTACGTTATAAACGTCTGTTACAAATTTTTGTATGCTAAAATATGTCATATTTATATTATTTAACTTTCTTGGGTCAAAAATTGAAACTAACTTAGAAGCGTTGTCTTTATTATATTTTTCATTCATTATTGATATTTCATTCTTTAATATCTTACCGCCATCATCTATGATAAGGTCAAATTTAAATAAATTCTTTTGTATACAACTCAAAAGTTGTTCTCTTCTGAAAGAATTTAGTCCTGAGAAACCCCTAGAATCTCTTTGAAAATCTGTACCTTTTACAGTTACTTTTTCTCCAGCTGAAGTTTTAACGACATATTCATTTGATTTTTTACTTAATTTTTTAATAACAGTTACTTGTTGAAAGTTTCCCCTTATTTTAACATTTGCAGTTGCTCCTATTATATTACTATCTGGTATTAGAATTCCGGAACCAAGGTCTCCTTGATTTGTTATATTATAAATTCTGCCCTGTTCATCGTTTCTTGGAAAACCTGTAAGAAGATATCTTTTCATCGTTTCTACAGATTCCTTTGTTTTTGTTTCACAACAGGGATACCATAGACCATCTTCATCTTGAACACCCTCTGGTTTTAAATATTGATAATTTGGGTCCGGACATGTGCCTTTCCAAGAATAAGGCTCGGGTCTCATACCTTCTTTATAAGTTTTGTCACCTGCTTCTCTAGTACGCGTAAGTCTGCATATCTTACCACTTGGTGCATATCCAGATACTGTATTAAAAGCCGTTCCTGTTTTAACGCCGGCTGTTAAAGATTTTTTAAGTAAAATCTCTGTTTCTGAATTAAAAAGTTTATTAAAATTTACAACTACATCATTAAACATAGCTTTGTTAATGGGTACCAAACCTTGTCCGCATAATCCTCTGCGTACCTGTTTATCACTACACATAGACAATGTCATCATAATAACACCGAACTTATTGATCACGCACGTTAGTTTTATTCCGTCTGTCGGAACCGCAATAAATTTAATATATTCTTTAGACATTACCTGATTTCTAGTTAATCTACCAAGTGAATATTCCCACTCTATAATATTTAAACCATTAAAGTTTATTATAGTATCTCCAAATGGGGAAACTTCTAGTCTTGTAAAATCACTTGCAATTATATTACCAAATGCATCATATGGGCTTATTAAATTGTCTAAGTTTTCAAAATTAATTTGATTACCTGGTTTTTCTAAAACATTTAGAGTGAATTGCCCAGACATAGAATGAATATAAGACTTATCTGGTAATAATGTATAATTGTCAAAACCCGTTATAGCTTTAAAATTTTCGTTATTAAAAGTGCCAGAGTTATTTATTCTTTCTATTAATTGAGATATCATAGAATCCACTTGTGATTTATCGGAAGGAATATTAATTAAGTTAATTAATCCGTTTTTACTTATTCTAATAGAAGTCTTATTATCAAAATTCTCATATGAGATTATAATATTATTTAAAAACTGCGTAGTCGTTGTTTTAGAAGCCAGTTTCTTAGGTCCTCTTTTTTTATAGATACCAAAATAAGAAACATTAGTCAAAACATTTGAATTAGCCATTAAATCAAATGTTCCGTTTTCTATGATTATTTCATCTGGAATTAATAAAATTTCATTTAGTTGTTCCTGTGTTAGAGTTCTATTTATAATAGCATCTTTAAGTTCTTTATAATCTCCTTGATACTCTAAATTTTTTAAAACGTAATCATTAAAAGCTGAAATAGTTAAATATAAACTATCTTCATCTGGAAAATCACATGTCTCGCTGTGGTCTTCTGGACCAATTTTCCCACAATAACTACAATACAGACCAGACTGTATAGGACCAATTGGAGGCCTATTGTATGTATCATTTATTGTTTCTGTTCCAAATACTTTTTTTTGAGACAAACTTAGTTTATAAAAACCAGTTTCTCCTTCGTCTAATTGAAAAGAAGTTTTAAAAGTGTCTATATCTATGATTTCTTCAACTGTTTCCAATTTATTTATAAACATATTAATTCCGTTAATTTTTACTTCAGACGACATGTTTAATATATCTGTATATTTTAAAAATCTATTTATTTGCGAATTTAAAAGCATATAAAAATACAATTATTACAATAATAACGATGTCAAAAGAAATAAGTAAGTTTAATGCATTATTTGAAGAATTTCTTGAAAAAATAATTTCAGCATTTCCAAATGATAAACTTAAAACGTATCGTAGAGGATTTTTAATTTTAAAGTCTACGTCCCCTTCGGTTCCTGTAAATTTATTTATGGCGGGATGCGTAGACTATAAAAAAGAAATTGTTGCACGTAAAGACTCTTTTTTCTTAAAAGACCAAAAAATTAAAGAAAGAGCAAATATGTTTGGAAACTTCACGGACGATTGTGGACTAGATTCATATTGGGAAGAGTTAACAGGTAGTACAAAGAAAGCAGTGTGGGACTATGTACAATCTTTATTTGTACTTGGGGAAATAATTGTGGGTAAAAACAAGGACTTATTTGATAAATATAATTCATTGTATGCAACTGACTATAAAAAAGAAATTAATAATCTTCATACTAATAACTTTTCCATAGACTTTTTGACAAAATTAAAATAACAAATTAAATTCTAGCATACATATTAAATGACAACATATTGGTTGAGCGATTTTTGCGCGTTATTTAATTCTACAAATATAAATCCATTTACCGGTGATAGTAGAAATTTCAGATTTAACTCTCTTACAAGACTTATAATATTATGTACATTAGTCTTCGCTATTCTTTTTAATAGTCAAGCAAATGAAATTTTCTTAGGCGGCGGTATATCCGTGTTTTTATCTGTTATAATTTATATGCTAACATACAATTCAGCAGAAATGTCTGTCGAAGATCACAAAGAACTTAAAAGTTATATGGACTCTCAGAAACTTTTAGAAACAAGAGAAGATAATCTTAAAAAAGGACTATCTAAAATGGGAGAAGTAGTTATAGAAGATGCAAAGATAAACTCTGAAAATGAAGTAACTCTTGATTATTCTCCGCCTAATACAAACTTAAAGAAGCAAATGTATTTTTTCGAAGGAAATAAAATGCCAAGTAATGTAACGGCAACAAAGATAAATCCGATGGATTATTTATCTTTTGGAAAACAGGTTGAAACCGGTACTGCTAAACAATTACATAGTTTAATTGGTAAAAACTTATCATTTACGTAATAATTTAAAAATAAAATATAATATTAATATTAAATTAAAATGGGAAAACAAGACCACCAATATACACAAAGTAAAGAAAGTCCCTTAATTTCTGTATCTCAACCATCTAGATATTTACATTATAAAAAGTCCGCAGACGTTAATTATGTTCTAACTGAAGAAAATGTACATATTCAGCCTCATAATAAAAATAATGTTGTAATGAGCAATTTAACATATGAACATAAACCTCAAATTATTAGAAGACTACTGCCAAAGTTAGAAAAAACGCGCACTAAAAGTTTAAATATGCAAGGAGACGAAACTGGAGTATTTGAACGCTTTAAGGAAAAAGGTCATCCTATTCAAAATAATTATTATATACTATGCGATTTAGAAGACGACATGGAAGATACATATTTTATGGACGCAAAACCTGTTATTCCAAAAGAAGCGTCTAAACCGTTCACAAAAGCTGCAAAAACTCATAATTTAGGCCTTTTCCCAAACGAGAAAAAAGAACCAATTTCTAAAGATTTAACAAATGCTAATAATAGATTAATTAGAAACGTTGATAATCTTAAAAAGGTTTAAAAAATTAAAATATTATTATAGTATAACTAACTTATGTGGATGTCATCTAATGTTAGAACTCTTTTAGTAAGAAGAGACGAAAATAATCAAATATCTGTAGAAGAGGTAGATGAATCAGAAGTGCAAAGATTTCAAGAAAACCGACAAGAAGATTTTTTTATGCACCCTTTGTTTATAGCATTAAGTCACTCTTTGGTGGTCGGAGAAACTTCTTTTATGGACCTAGAAGAAGAGAAAAATAAATTAACAGGGGATGAATTTAAAAGCTTACCGTCGTGTGCTGAAATAACAAACTGTGCTATATGTATGGAAAATAAAAAAATGAATATTAAACTAAAATGTGGACATATTTTCTGTAAAACATGCATTAAAAAATGGTTAACAGAGAAATCAAATACTTGTCCAAATTGCAGAATAGAAATTTAATTTAAATATCGTAAATTATCAGATAATTTAAAATATTTAATTATAATAATAATGCAGTCATTAGTTATTGTAATAATACTCTTGTCGTTAATTGGTTTATATATAAACTTAGGAACTATTACAGACCTAACCACCCCTGAATTTAAAGTAGAAACAGAATCAATTGAGAATTTATCTGCAGACAAAATAGCAGACAAAATTATTTCTGAGATAGATGAAGACACCGATTTCGATGCAATGGGTAATTCACTAAAGGTAGGAGATGGATTAACTAAAGACAAACAGATAATCAATTTAAATGTAGACTCGGCCGGTGCTCCTAATACACGACCATATAGATGGACAACCTCAACAAAAAAAGAGATTAATAAATACGGTTTAACTAAGAGTTCTTTATCTTATAAAAATAATTTCCCATATGACGTTAATTATTTAGCTGACACGGAAGCTAAAGATAGGTTAAGAAGCACTGAAAATATGGCAAGAAATCCAAAAGCTCAAGCAATTAGAAGTCAAATTGTGCTTCCAAAAGACGAAACTCAATTTAAAGAAGGATTTAAGTTTATGGATAGAGCCATAGCTACTGTTAGAAATCAAGTAGCAAATGAAAATAAAATTTTACCTGATGTTAGAAAGGTTGACTCTCAAGGTGTAATGCATAGAGCTTCAAAAACAATACATAGAATAGATCCAGACTCTATGGAAGTCAAAGTTAAACCAGCTATAAATACAATTAAAACAGCAGTTGAACATAATTCTATGCATAAAAGAGTTACTAAATTTGACCCGGTTAAACACTCTATTGATACAACAAAGCATAATTATAATTTCAAATAAAAAAATATTTGCATTGTATTAAATGGGTCATAAATTACCAACTGAGTGGCAGCACAAAATGGGTAATTCAGAAGGATTGTCTAGTAATTCGCTTATGAATAAAAACGTACATTATATACAAAAATCGGTAATACATAAAGTTAAGGATTCTCCTATTATAACTATACCAGAAATTAAACCTCGTAAAACTAGGGCTTTGACAAAAAGATACGATACAGAAATAGACGAAGAATTTAAAACGAGAAGTAGCCAATTACCAAATTCTTATTTTAAAGATATGCCTAGAATAATAAAGGTTAAAAATTGTGAAATAACTGGTCACTTTATACCAGGGTTTGTTTCTACAAAAGATGATTTACGTGAAAAACCTAGAGAATTTGAACCTATACAAAAACAAAATGAATTTGGTATCTCTAGAACATTAATGAATGAAAAAACAGCTCGTAAAATTAATCCAGAAAGTACAGTTCAGGGTGTTACTCAGAAAAATAAATTTAATAACACTGGTTATGAGGCAAGACCTCTTGGAATACCTACACCAATTGTATCCGTAAAACAAGAACGTAAAAAGATTTTAGTTAAAAAATAAATCATTCAATAGCTGATACTATATCTTCTAATGAAGTAGCCAAAGTTTGTTCAAAAACAGTTCTTAGTTTTATAAATGATTTCTTATTTTCAAAAGAATACTTTAATGTATCAATTGATACCCACTTAATATCACTTATTTCTAAAAACTTTTTATCAATGTGTATATTTGATATAAACTTTTTAGTAGTGGAAAATCTATCTCGGTATGCAGTAGAAAATGGTATTTTTACAACAAACATATAATATGGATTTCCACTTGGTGTTTTAGAAGTTACACATTTCACAGATTTATTTTTAATTAAGTGTCTTAAATTGTCGTAATCATAAACAGAACCTAGAGTTTCTTCCCACGCTTCTCTGGCTGCTGTAACCTCTGAATCATATTTATCGCTGAGCTCACATCGTCCTCCAAAATTAGACCAACGATTATCAAAGTCTTTTCCTAAAAGAAAATAAGTAGTTTGGTCTATAGTTTTAGAATAAAATAAAATTCCCGCTGCATATATAATATTATTACTTATCATTTATTTAATAAATCAAACATTGTTTTTATACTCTTTAATTTAAAAACTTGATTTATTAATTATTAATATTTATGGATGAAATTGCTAAAAAACATAAAATAAAGGGTCCAATTAATTTAATATTTGCTCGTTCGGAGAATAGTAAAAAAAAAGAAACAAATCATTATAATATGAGTGGTTTTGTACCGAAAATTAAGGTTGAAACTGAAAAATCATCTAGACCTACTGTGCAAGTTAAAAATCCAATAAGTGTAGGCGGAATAGATATAATTAAAGACTCTGATTCTGACAACGAATCAGTAGAATCTGGTAGCACCATAGAACCTCAACCAACGGTTCATCATAAATCTAAAAAGAGTTCTATGAAGAGTAATTCTAAATTTAATCCAGATGACTATCAAAATTTTGTAAACAGTTCAAAAACTAAGCAAAAATCAGACAAAGATGAAGATTCAGAATCCGAATCAGGCTCGGAAGGTTCTGTTTCAGGCTCGGAGGGGTCTGATTATTCTGATTATTCTGATTCAGGCTCAAATGCTTCTGCTAAATCTAAAAAAGATCCAAAATTAGAAAAACAGGAAATTCTTCTTAAACTTCTTGCTCTAGAGAAGAAAGGAGTTGCTCTTACTAAAAAGTATTCTATGTCTTCAAAATTGTCTGACCTTAAGTTTGAACTAGCTCTTCATAAAAACAATGCCGAAATAGATGTTAGTGTTAAATTTCAGCAAAAACTTTTGATGGCTGCTGTAACAGGTCTTGAATTTGCAAATAAAAGATTCGACCCCATAGGCGCCAAGTTAGATGGATGGTCAGAATCTGTTATGGAAAATTTAGATGATTATGAAACTGTTTTTGCTAAGTTACATGAAAAGTATAAAAATAGAGCAGACTTACCTCCAGAGTTACAACTTATGGTAACATTAGTAGGAAGTGCTTTTATGTTCCATCTAACAAAGGCTTTATTTAGTTCAGCTATGCCCGGAGGATTAAATGACTTGCAGAATTCTGAAATTATGAAAAACATATCGGCGGCAATGGCACAGTCGGCTGCATCTAAACCAGTTGTATCTGGAGTTTCTACAAGGGAAATTTCTGGTCCATCTATGAATCTAGCCAGTATGCTAAGAGAAGACGACGAAGAATCGATGTCAAGTGGTTCTGTACAAACATCTAAAGAAGTAACTATTAATCAAAGAGGTAAAAGAGCGATTAATTTGTAAGGTTTTTAAAAAAAATATAAATATAAATATAAATAATAAATGGTATTGTATTATAAATCAATTAAAAAGGAACAAGTAGATTTAGAACCAGATGATTCATCTGAAGATATTTCAAAAAGATACAACTTGCCCGCTGTTACACAAACTATTCACGGGCCATCTTCTTCTAGAGATGCATTGTATAACTTATTACCTACAAATAAACAGGTGTTTGGCGAGATATATAATTCTTCCTTTAACAATCGTAAAGAGCTTTTTTATAGTATTTTAGAAGATAACTTTAGAGATTTACCACTTGAAGACAAATTGCTGGTTATGTATAAAACAAGTATAATAAGAAGTAATACTACAAATAATTATATACTTATGTGTTTAGCAATTTTAGTTATAATAGCTGTTAAATTATATTCCAAGTAATTAATTTATGTATACAACTTTAGTGTTAATATTATTAATCGTGTGTCTAGAATTTGTATAGAATGATTTTCTAAATTCTTCTATACTCATTTTACCGCCATACATCTCCAACTTAAGTATACTGGGAGCTGGATTAATTCTAAAACTTGGACCAAATAATTTCCTGTAAAACTGTCCTAGTATATAACTTTTATTTTGAAAAGTTTTATTATCCATGCAATAAGATTTAGCACAATTAGGTGAGCAAAAATTTCCGAATAACTTATATCTATCTAAAATTAAAGAATAATCAAATGGTAAGAAAAAAGGAGTATTTGAAAAAGTATGATGGCAGTTAAAACAACGGATGTCTGAAACTTTCATTTTTGTAGAAGTTACCTCAGTATTATTTGTGTAATGCTTTAATGTCTTATGAGTGTCTTTTTTAAAATTACATGTGTCTTCTTCATCACTTGATAAACTTATTTCACAGTCTGCATCTTTAGAAGCGACAAAATAATTTTCTAAGTTTGCATCTTTTTCAGATTCTTTATTATCGTGTACTTTTATGCATAAATTTCCAAATTTTAGAGCATTTGTGTTATAATTATCTTCGTCTATCTTATTAGGTTCTTCAAATTTTACATGGTCATTGCCTTCTGATGTATAATTATTCTTAAAAGGCGTGGTTTGCCATTTCTTTTTGCGCCCTCTTTTCTTTTTAATAGGTTCTTCTTGAACTTCTGAAACAATTTCTTTATCTTCTGATGTAGCCTTTTTTCGACCCCTTCTTTTAACAGTTTCTTCCATTTAATAAACAAATTTAAAGAATCTTTATATAATATAATTAAAAATGTGGTCATTATATGCTTTTACGACATTTGGATTTATAGGTTATTGTATCAATAAGATTTATAGGAAGTTTTATCCATTAACAATGAAGACATTTGAAGACGTATACGAAGAAGATGAATACAATCTTCTATGTTATAGAATTAAGTTTGAAGATGGTTCAACGATGGATAAACTAGAACTTACAGATGAAGAAATTTCGGAAATAGACGAAGCTAATAAAATTAAATATATCGGAATTGATTATATGTTTAATGGTAAGTTTATGAAATTTATTACTTATAAAAAAGATATAACTTTTCCATTTTATGTATTTAAGGTATCTGAACCAAGATTTCCTTATTATCCAGAGACTATAATTCTAAATGGTACAGATGTAACATCCTATGTAACTCCTTATCTTGGTCCTCTTTGTAATTTTTACGCTGACATGGGAGGCCCTATTAAACTAGAAGATGCACTCTCAGACCATCCAGATTTTGATAAATTCGACTTTAACAAAGGTTCTCTTATTATGATATCAAATGACACACCTTTGAATGGTAAAAAGTGTATATCTAAGGAACTTCCATGTACACTAATTTGGAAGCGTCATGCCGCCGTAGACCCCAGAGAAGAGCATAAACTCAATGATTTTTGAGTACATTAAAAAAGAAGATTAAATTAACTTAAAAGATAAATGATATTTAAATCTAAATTATGTCTGAAAAAAAGATTTTATTTAGATTTAAAACTGTTCAAACAAATGCTATAAGAATCTTATTTGAATCTCTTAAAAATATACTATCAGATGTAAATTTTAAGGCCGACGCCTCTGGTTTGAAACTAACAACCATAGATGGAACCCAGAATGCCATAGTTAACTTATTTTTAGTAAACGAGAAATTTGAAGAATATATATGTACGAATCCCATAAACATTGGTATTAATCTATTGTCTGTTTTTAAGATTTTAAAAGGTATTAAACATACTGATACAATTTCTTTTACAATTTATGAAAGTGAAGATAGTAATATGTATATAGAATCTAAAAATAGCGACAAAAAGTCCACTATAACAAGTAAAATCAAATTACTAGACATGGATGAAAAAATATATAACATTCCAGATATAAAATTTGACTCTTATATAACGATGCCTTCTTCAGATTTTCAAACTTATATATCTGATTTGGCAAATGTTTCGAGTGAGATAGAATTTAGGTCTAATATAAATAACTTAAGTTTAAAATCAACAGGGGACTTTGCAGAACAAACAATTAAAATTAACGAAACGAATAATGAAATTTCAAATTCAGACGAACAATATGGTACCTATAACATAAAATACATTCAGTTATTTACAAAATCTACTAATTTGTGCGGAACTGTTGAAATATATCTTAAAACTGGATATCCACTAACAATATTGTATAATGTAGCAAATCTTGGTCAAATCAAGTATTGTTTAGCCCCTAAACATTAGGGTGTCTAGATTTATCTAATTCTATAATTACATCGGAGCTCGAATAACATGATTTGCATTTACATTTGTAATACATTTTTATTAAAAAGTCTTTCACGAAAGTTATTGTTGATTTAAATAAATAAGAATTTTTAACTAGTTCTAAGACCATTTTTAATTGTTCTTCTTCTAAATTTATCTGAAATTTCTTATTTATGATTTCGTCTATTGAAAGTATTATAATATTCTCAAATGTATCTGAACTAAAATTTCTGTAGTGCTTTTTATTTTTTTCTAAAAACTTAATTAAATTTAAAACAAGAGGTAAATAATCTATTTTACCATCTCTTATTTCTTCTTCGAAGATGTCCAATAGGCCATTTATTACTAATATTTCCATAAGTCTTACGTAATAAGAATCTGCACGAAGTTTATTTATAAGGTCTCTAATAGCTGTCATTTATAATTAATTAATATATAATTGTATTAAAAATAACGTAATAGCTACAATAACACCGGATATTCCATCTGTTATAAATGAATATGTAAAGCCAAGTGGTTTATAATAGTATTTGTCTAGTATTGGAAAAAGACCAGAATATCTCATTGGTATACCAACCAAACTGGAAATTATAAATATGATTAACAATTGTAAAAATTTATTAGTTACATTAAATATATCGAATGTGTATATAATAAGAACCTGTGCTATAGCCCCTACAAATGCTGCAATTAAAGCTGCACCAAGAACTGTATGATAATTAAAATAATCTTTTAATGTCGTAACCCATTTCATATTTTCAATCCCAAGAAAAGATATTTTACCTTCCGCCATTGCCCTTAAAATTACATCCCAGAAGCCCGTGATTATAAAAACTAAAATTAGATTAACTAAACGCTGATAAGTAAATATTTGTTTCATTTATATAATATTATATTATAATATAAATGAAAATTGTTATGTTTTTATTTGCCAATTTATTAAATAATCAAGAAATTCTTTGGTAATAAAAATTAATTTGTAAAAAAAATATATTTGATTAATTAAAAGAACAATGAATAAATCTATGATGTTAGGTTTGGCTGTTTTAGTTGGAGCCGTTTTTCTAATCCTATTTATGTCCGGCGAAATGAAAAACAAAAGTACTCATTCATCGGATGGTCACGTAGCCCGTCAGGCCTCTGATGTAGCAAGCTCGAGCTTAGGTATTAACAGCGGTAAGAAATCTCTATTTTCCCAGCTTTTTGGTAAACTAGGTGTAAGCAAGGGCGGTGCTTATGAAGACGTACTTTATGCCGAAGGCGGTGCTTATGAAAGTTTTGATGTTCCATACGGAAAAGACGAGATGGCTCATCTTTACGCCAACAAGGGAGATAAAATTGAAGGTGCAGATTGGACCAAGAAAGTACCACATGAAAATACTGTAGCACAGTCGCATACAACTCTAGGAGAGGGTCACCGCCTTGCTTCTCCTTATGGTATGAATAGACAGCCTTTTAACAAGAAGCCTCAACACATGAACCCAGTTTCTAAACTTGGAGACCCTGATTTAGTTTCTAATGTGCATACACGTCATCCGGCGGCAGCTGGACACCATGCTTAAATGTCTCTTAGAGAATACTCAGTCAATACATCTGTAATTTCCTCTACTATTTTTTCAGTTTTATTTACTACTTTAAAATTTTTAGATTTATAAAATGAATGTCTTTTTCTATTCCAATTGTTGAATATTGAAATACAATCATTAATGTCTATCACAAGAGCTGGATTTTCATTTTTCCTTCGAAGTATTCTACCAACGGCTTGTTCTACATTTCCTTTTGGCGAAGCTAATATTAAAGTATCTAAACCTGGGTTATCATATCCTTCAGATGCCATCTGAAATGTAGCTATTATTATTCTACGTTCATTTGCATCTTTAAGGTCAGTTTGTTTCATTCCGCCATAGTACAAACCAACAGAGTATGTATCTTTTAAAGATGTATACATTAAATCACAATGAGACTTACGGTCTGTTAATACAAGTATTTTTCTGTTACAATTATAACAATCTTTAATTAAATTTAGAATGTATTCTGTTCTACAATTTATTTCTGTTATGCTTGTAATACTTGCTGGAGAATTTACTTTACCATTTGGAAGATATTTAATAGTTGCTTCTGGATGGTCATAAAAATTGTAAACATGTATTTCTGGTTCTATTATAAGCAATTGTACATTAACGGCGGGTTTAAATAAAAACCAATCCAATACAAAATCAAGTTTATCTGCTCTTTTAAGTGTAGCAGAAAGTCCTAAATTGTAAAATGACCCTATTTTATAAAATGCATTTGAAAAAACTTTGCTACAGTAGTGATGAGTCTCGTCAAAGATAGTAAAAGAAAAACAATCAAATAAATTACAATTGTAGTCTTTCATAGAAATACTCTGTATCATTCCTATACATACATCGGGTTCAGTGTTAATCTTAGAACCTTGAATTATACCAGGTTTTATACCCAAAAATTTAATTATTTGTTCAGACCATTGTTCGAGAAGACTTTCTTTATTGACTATTACCAAGGTTTTAACTTTTAATAAACTGGCTATATAAAGACTTGCAAAAGTTTTACCCCAACCTGTATACAAACATGCTATACAAGAACCGTTTTTAGTTATGCATGAATGTATTTCTGTAATTACATTTTTTTGATACTCTCTTGGAATAGTATTTATATTAATTTCAGCCGGTGTTATTTCATTTAGTATTAATTCTCCTTCTTCGTTGTAATATCTGGGTATATACATAGACTTATTAGTTATTTTATAAACTGTATAACTTGTTGGAACGGGTGCCCCTGGTGTAAAAGGAACAACTGTTAACTTTTTTTTTAATTCAATATTAATAGAAACTTTACGCCCTTTCATATTAATAATAAATTGTATTTTAGTTTTAAATAAAATTAACCCTCGGAGCAACCATTATAAACATTTTGCAAAGCATACATTTGTAAATATTCTATGAATTTTATAAACTTCTGTTTTGTAATTTTATCTAATGCAGTGCCATCGTTTGGTAAAAAAGTGTTTTTACTATTAAATTTTTCCCTGGTAGCTAAATTCCATGTTTTAATCTCATTTATTACAAATTTAGTAAGTTCTGTATATCGCGGATTAGTAAATATATCTTTCCAAAATTCTAAAGCATTAAATATATTCTTTCCATAATTTTGCTTAATCATTTTATATTTTCCAGTCTTATCTTTTCCTAGAAAAATTATAAGTGCAAAAGTTTGACAAAAATGAGCAGTTTGGTCCATTTGATAACCTAATTCATACGAATCTGTTGTTTTTCCATTTTTTAAAGAATACCAATGTGCACCGTTAAAATATAACCCAGGTGGTCCTTTCCCCTGTTTAACATCGCCCCTGTTTATCCTGGATACTTTTATAGTATTTCCGTCACTGTCCGTAATTTCATTTTCAGACATATCTGCTATTATAAAATTCTCACTTGGTATTTCACTAGAAATAATTGATGCAAGAAGTTCAACAGTACCCAATATATCAACAATCCATTCTAAATTATTACATTTATCATATGAAATTTCTTTTCTTTTTGGCATTGCGTTTTATTTTTATTATATATATTTATATTTATATTTATCTTTTATTTGATTTTTTAGATTCTGTTCTTTTAACTTTTTTCTTATCTTCTTTTGTTTCCTTTTTCTTCTGTGGTTTCTTTTCAGGCTTCTTTTCAGGCTTCTTTTCTGATTTCTTTTCTGATTTCTTCTTTTTGTCTTTTGTATCAGATTTCTTCTTTGGTCTCTTTACTTTTGCCCAAGCTTCTGTTAATGATATACCTTTTTTCCAACGTAATCTCATAACTTTAGCAGTTAATTCAGGGTCCGGCGCCATTTTTATAAAATCAAATTCATTTTAATTTTTGAATTATTACATAAATTTAAAGACACATTCTATTAATAATTAAGATGGTAAAGTATCATACATATACAGACCGCACAATTCGTTATACAAATCGTTGCAACTTTAAGTTTAAGAACGAAAC